>Ga0209201_1002195_pt1 | contig 19712 bp, 17 predicted proteins | sample AD_UKC055_MetaG_FD_184411 | JGI IMG/M metagenome (GOLD analysis project Ga0209201, IMG submission 184411) | Active sludge microbial communities of municipal wastewater-treating anaerobic digesters from USA - AD_UKC055_MetaG (SPAdes) (version 2) | ecosystem: Engineered > Bioreactor > Anaerobic >...
CCACCACCCACTCAGCTGCAGTGGAGGTAACCATTAGTAACCCGCAGCTGGAGATTAAACCCGGAATGTTTGCCTACATCACCGTGAAGTTGCCCGAAATTAAGGCTTCTGTAGTGCCATTAAAAAGCATTTACCGCCTACCCGGCACTTCGGATGATTACCTTTTCTCGGTAACCAACGACACCATTAACCGAATACCGATATCCAGGCTTGAATCAATAGGCGAATATGTTGCGGTGAAAGGGATTGAACCCGGCGTTGAAGTGGTTCTTGATGGGAAAACCAGGGTAAGTCAGGGACAACGTGTACGGGTCAGCGGAAAATAGGCTCGTTTAGGGTTTTAGATGCGTGCTGAAAAAAGAAGTACTTTGATGAAAACAGGAAACACCCATGTAGCACAAAGGATTTCAAAGCAATGGATGTTCTACACGAACGTTAACGAGTATAAAATGCCAAATTGTAGTTTATTGCCAACTCACAATATTAAAATTTTGCACGGATGAAATTGCCAGAAGTAGCGGTCAAAAGGCCAGTAGCCATTACAATGCTTTTTATAGCTGTTTTGCTGTTTGGAGTGGTATCCCTCACCCGGCTACCGCTCGACATCATGCCCGATATGGAACTTCCCACCCTAACAGTAATCACAGTTTACCCGGGCGCTAGCGCTAGCGAAGTTGAGCAGCAGATTACCAAAGAGCTGGAGATGATACTTTCAGGCACAGAGAACCTGAAAAACATCTCCTCGCAAAGCAAGGAGAACGTTTCGTTTGTCCAGCTCCAATTCGACTGGGGTGCAGATATTACCTCGGGGCACAGAGAACCTGAAAAACATCTCCTCGCAAAGCAAGGAGAACGTTTCGTTTGTCCAGCTCCAATTCGACTGGGGTGCAGATATTACCTCGGCAGCCAATAATGTTCGCGACCTGATAGAGCTGGTTAAAAACAAGTTGCCCCGCGAAGCCCAGAATCCAACTATTTTCAAGGTAAACAGCTCGCTAATGCCTGTATTGGCTTACAGCATTGGGGCAAAGGAAAGCTATGGTGCACTCAACAAGTTGGTAAACGACGAAATAGCCAGCAAGCTGCGCAAAGTTTCGGGTGTAGGATCAGTAATTATCATTGGGGAACCTGAACGCGAAATCAAGATCAACGTAAACCCCCTTAAACTCAACGCCTATAACCTCTCCATGTCGCAAATCGCCAACATCCTTCAGGCTTCCAATCTCTCAATACCCGGAGGAAACATCAAGATTGGCAGCAGCGATTATGCCGTTCAGATTCCGGGCGATGTTGCCAGCATTGACGAGTTGGCGGAAATGCCCCTGACCAGCTTCAACGGTAAGGTTATCAAGCTAAGCGACGTGGCAGACATCCACGATGAGTTTAAGGAGAAGGACGAGTACCCTCGAACCTCCAGCGGTAAAGGGCTTATTATGATGATTCAAAAGCAGAGTGGCGAAAATACGCTTAATGTGGCCAACGCTATCAGGCTTAAGGTAGATGAGCTAAAAAAGACACTGCCTGCAGATGTTACCATGAGCGAGGTGATGAAGAGCGATGAGCTGGTCTCGGAGTCTATTAGCAACCTATCCGAAACGCTTTGGTACGCCCTTTTCTTCGTCATTTTGGTTGTGCTGGCGTTCCTTCGAAACTGGAACCAGAGCTTCATCATTTTTATTACCATTCCCTTTTCGCTAATTGTAGCCTTCATCGTAATGTTTGCCGCGGGATGGACAATCAACATTTTTAGCCTGATGTCGCTTATAGTTGTTTCAGGAATGGTGGTTGACGATGCCATTGTAGTGCTTGAAAACATTACCAGACATGTTGAAAACGGCGAAAAGCCTAAACAGGCGGCCATATTTGGTACCAGCGAAATGGGTTTGGCCATATCAGCCTCAACTTTTACCACCATTGTTGTTTTTCTGCCGATGGTTTTCATGGGAGGAATTGTAGGAATCATGTTCAAGCAGCTGGCCATTCTCACCTCGGTAACCCTTTTGGCTTCCCTCTTCACGGCTCTTACGCTCACCCCTATGGCCTCATCGCTCTTGGTAAAAGGCATTAAACCGGGAGAGGTACATAGGCACAACAGGTTCTTTACTGCCAGCGAGAAACTTCTAACCGGGCTGGAAGGCTGGTACAAAAAGGCTTTAGCGTGGGTAGTTTATCACAAGGCCATTACCGTTATCATTGTTACCATCATTCTTGGTCTTTCCGTTTGGATGGGCAGAAATATGGGAACCGACTATATTCCCGAATTTGATGCCGGCGACGTAGTGGCCGTGGTTGAAACTGAGGTAGGAACCGCTGCAGCAAAAACGGATAGTGTAGCCAACGTGGTTTTAAAAATCTTTGAGGAGGAAATTCCCGAGATGGCTCCAGGCTCAATTTTTTCTATTGCCGGCCAAACCGAGGATGGAATTCTCTCGTCAGTAGGTTTTAGCGAGGGGAAAAACGTAGCCACTATCATGTGTCACCTGCGTAAACCGAACGAAAGGAGCGCATCAGCTCGCGAAATTGCCAACCGTCTGCGTCCAAGAATTTCGGAAATTCCTGAAATTGAGAATTTTACCCTCCTGGGCGGAAGTGTGCTAACCACAGCCTTGACAGGCAACAAAAAGCCCATCGAAATCGAAATCTCGGGTAACAATTTTTCAACCATCAACCAAACTGCCGAGGCGTTAACAGCCAAGCTGAAGCAATCGGACTACTTTACCAATGTGGACAACGATGTGGATAAGGGGAAACTCGAAGTTCAAGTTAAAATAGACAAACAGAAGGCCTCGGCCATGGGGCTTAACGCAGCTATGATTGGGCTTCAGGTACGTCAAAGCATTTACGGAACCGAAGCAGGTGAATATAAGGAGGATGGCGATAAGTTCGACATTACGCTTCGCTACTCGCCCAGCTACCGGAACGACATCAACCAAATCAGGAATATCCAGCTGAAAAACCTGCTTAATCAGGACATTCCGCTTTATGCTGTTGCCCAGATTGAAACCGGAACAAGTCCGCTGCAGATTAACCGTAAGGAGCAGCAGCGGCTGGTTAAGGTGATGGCCGAGCTAAATGGGGTTTCGCTTGGAGATGGGCAGATGGAGGCACAGCGTATTGTTTCATCAACCTCATTCCCGAATGATGTGGATGTAAAGATAGCCGGACAAACCTCCGACCAGGGCGAGTCGTTTGCCGACCTTTACCTGATACTCATCCTTGGCATCCTGCTGGTTTTCATGGTAATGGCCGCCCAATTTGAAAGCTTCAAGGATCCATTCATCATTATGTTCGCCATTCCTGTTACCTTTGTTGGTGTTGTGTGGGCTTTCAAGCTTACAGGCTTAACCCTTAGTATTGTTACTTTTGTTGGCATGATTATGCTGGTAGGGATTGTGGTTAAGAATGGTATTGTGCTGGTTGACTACACAAACCTCCTGCGTAAGCGTGGCTATAGCCTCTACGAGGCCATACAGGAAGCCGGCCGTAGCAGGTTGCGACCCGTGCTGATGACTACCTTAACCACAATCCTTGGAATGGTGCCCATGGCCTTGAGCAAGGGTATGGGGCGCGAGGCTTACTCACCCCTTGGCGTTACCATGATTGGCGGTCTGCTGATTTCAACGCTGATTACCCTGTTCCTTGTTCCGGCTATCTATGGAATTTTCCACAATTCAGAAAGAAAATCAAATGGAGTAGCTAAAAAAATTGACTATTCCAGATAGTTTATAGCTTCATGTTAATTTCACTAATAGCTGCAACACATGAAAATGATTTACTGCACCTGTAACGTTGCCGTTTTGGAATCGCTACTAACCATGCTGGACGAAAACAACGTGCGCGACTTCCAGGTGGTGGAACAGGTTACGGCAAAAAACAAAAAGGGTAACCACCGGTTCAACAACCCCGTTTGGCCTGGCTATAACTCTACAGTTTTTATCCAGATTGCAGAGGATGAAAAGGCAAAAATGGTGATGCAAAAAATACGGGAGTTTAACCAAAAAGCATTTAACGATAACGAGCTGGTTACTGCCTGCATGTGGACTATTGAGGATTACTCAGCCTGCATGTGGACTATTGAGGATTACTTTTTCGAGTAAAAGCATACAGCAATCCATTAACTTTGGCACTTCTACGGCGAACATGCGGGAAGCACAGAGAAAAAACAATTCCTGCAAGGCAGACTTATGACTTGCATAACTTTTGTTGTAACTTGGTAAAAAATTACTACCATGAAGCGGATATCCATTACTTTGATGTTGCTGGCCCCGGTAATAGCCGGTAATGCCCAGCAGGTTACTGAGGCTGTCTCAATGTTTGCCTTCGACCTTTATGCAAAAACAGCTGCCGGGAACAGCAGCAACTTTGTTTTTTCTCCCCTAAGCATTACTCCTGCTTTTGGAATGGTTGCGCTAGGCGCAAGGGGCGAAACCCAAAAACAGCTGGATGAGGTTTTCCACTTCCAGCCAACAACCAACTTTCATTCCGAGTTGGGTAAACTCCAGCAAAAGGTTTTAAAATCGGCCGGCGACTCGGTGGAAATTTGCATGGCCAACCGCGCCTGGCTCGAAAAATCATACAGGGTGCTTGGCAAGTACAGCAAGGCGCTACGACGCTCATACAGCGCTAAAATTGCCACTGCCGATTTTGTTGGAAATTTTGAAGCCTCACGGTTGCTGATCAACAAAACTGTTGAAGCCGACACAAGGAGCTACATTAAAAATCTTCTCCCGGAAGGTAGCCTCGACGAGATGACCCGCCTGGTGCTAACCAATGCTATCTACTTCAAGGGTAAATGGGAAGTACCGTTCGATCCCAAACGAACTTCGGCAAGAAACTTCAACCTTTCATCGGGTGAAACGGTGAAATGTCCTACCATGCTTGCCGATGACAAGTTTGGATACTACGTGGGAACCAACTACCAGGCACTGGAGCTAAACTACCGCGGGAACAAACTTTCGCTGCTAATCCTTCTGCCCAACGAGGATACACCCATGGCCGATTTTGAGAGAAATCTTTCACTACAACTCTACCAACAGGCTACAAAGGGGCTGAACCCTGAAAAAGTTACCGTGCTCCTGCCTAAGTTCACCATTGAAACCTCCCTCAGCCTAAAGCAAACGCTTAGCGACATGGGTATGCCCATAGCCTTTAGCAATGCTGCCAACTTTTCGGGAATTTCAGGCAAGGATGACCTGAAGATTTCCGATGCGTTTCACAAGGCTTACATCGAGGTTTCAGAGGAGGGTACAACTGCTGCTGCTGCCACTGCTGTTGTAGTAGCCGTTAAATCGATGCTACCGGCCAACACCTTTGTTGCTAACAGGCCTTTTATTTACATCCTTCGCCATAAGGATTCCGGTGCCATTCTCTTTATGGGCAAGGTGGAAAATCCACTTAGGTAGAATTTCAACCTCCAAGCGGCCAGTTGAGCCGCAAAAGTTACTGTTGCCGGTTGAATTGGCTGTATGAAGTATGCAGGGCGATTTTTACCCCTGCATTTTTCAAATTACCCTATATTTAGTTTACCATGACGAAGCGTAGGCTAGTGTTCCAACGCTCACCTTGATTTCAGGAACTCGTAGAAGTGTCTGAGCGCACACCTCCAGCGTTGACCCTGTTGTAATTACATCGTCAACCAGCAAAACGTGATGCTTCGAAATCTTTTCAGGATTCTGAAGGTCAAAAGCTCCCGAAACGTTCTGAACTCTTTCGGTTCTCGACTTTTTGGTCTGGGTTTGGGTGTAAACCCTTCGCACCAGCACATCCGGAATAACCGGTATTCCCATTGACTTTGAAAGCCCGTTGGCAATCACCTCTGCCTGGTTATAGCCCCTTTCCTTCTGCCTCCTGGGATGAAGCGGTACGGGTATTATGAAATTTACCGATTTATAAAGCTCTGCCCTGCAGAGCTCCTTTCCAAACTCCCTTCCTAGAAAAACACCGATGTCTTCCCTCCCGTTGTATTTTAGCTGATGAATAAGCTTTCGGTACTTACTCCCCTTTGCGAATAGGAATAGCGAACAGGCATTTTCAATATTTACCCTCCCCCAGAATAGCCGCGCCACAGGATTATCGGTTTCCAGCCAGTATCTTGTTCTGGGAATATGGTATAAACATTGAGTGCAGATAACTTCCTCACCCCTTGCCAACCCGTCATGGCACACGGCGCAGATATTCGGGTAAAACAGGTTTATAAAATCGTTTACCAACGTACCTATTTTCATTCCCTTAAGCTTTGCAATAACCCAACCTACTCCTGAGGTAGGAAATTAACTCTTAAAATGCCGAATACCCTAATTACTTACTACCCACCGCATTTTTTAATGCTAAAACCCAACCACAAAGCAGCCCGGGTAATCGTTTTGAATTTTATTCTTTACCTCCTCGGCCTCCTTCCGGGTTTCGAATCCACCTACTAGCAGGCGGTAAACCTTTTCGCCATTAACATTAACCACATTAATCATCATGCTCTGCTTCAGCAATTTCTGGAAATCGCTTGCAATCTTAAAAACGTTAACCGGCTCCTTGTAGCTGCCAATTTGAATGCCATATCGGGCAGGCTTCACCGGTGTAACCTTAAGTTGGTAAAACTCCCCCTCGCCTTGAGCCGTGGAAGTTTTGGACGTGCTGGATGAGCCTGCCACCTTAACAGTACCAACCTTAGGTTTTGCGGGTACTTCCTCAATCGCATTCTGGTTGGCTGGCAGGGGCGCATTTGCATCAACCACTTCAACTTTAACCCGGGCTACACCGGTTGGAATCATACCCAGCCTTTCGGCAACCGAACGGCTAACGTCAACCACCCTGTCGGGCACAAAAGGCCCCCTGTCGTTAACCCTAACAATTGCTGTTTGTCCATTATCCAAATTGGTAATTTTCACCAGCGAGCCAAACGGAATGGACAGGTGCGCACAGGTAGCCTTATTGTGGCTGTACCTTTCGCCCGAAGCGGTTACCCTGCCTTCAAACTCATCACCGTAAAAAGATGCAACTCCCTCCTGGGTGAAGCCAACCTGGGCATATCCAACCCTTACTATTAAAAGTGAGGTAAAAAGAAAAGCAAGCATTCCCCTCATACTCATATTTTATACTTTACTGGTTTATGGCTTGATTTATGAAACCCACAAGTGGCTGCAGCGCTTTATATACCTGCAGCACCTCGTCCACAAAAGTCTCCTTCTGTATGCTGCTATCGCTGAATGAAATGGAGGGTATAAGGTTTTTAAGCTTTAAGTACTCGTCAACTGCTGTTCCGGCTTCAAAACCTCTGGGAACTTTTCCAAGGCTTTCCGCATCCTCAAAGGAAAATTTCCCTCTAAACTCCTTTGAATTTACAATTGACAAAAAATCTTCCGGGTAATCATAAATATCCTCCCTAACTCTCCGCATGATGTCGGAAGGCGCCATGTATATTCCACCGGCGGCAAATGATTCGTGTGGCTCAATATGAATATAGTAGCCGGCCAGGTTACTCTTTTTCCCTCCTTTGGCAATATATGCCCCAAAATTTTGCTTGTAGGGCATCTTGTTAGGTGAAAAACGTACGTCGCGGTATATTCTGAAAATGCAATCCTTAGGATCGGGCGATCCCAAGTTTTTATCAAAAGAGCCAATACCGGCAATCAACGACAGCACCAGCTGGTAAAAATTACTGAAGGCCAATTCGTAACGGTTTCGATTTTGCTGAAACCACTCACGATTGTTATTTCCTTGTAAATCAGCCAAGAAGTTTAAGGTTGAAGCTTCGATGCAGGTACCCATACAGCATAATTTTTACCAAAATTAATAAAATTTGCAAACTGTAGCGAATGGAGCTCCCTGCAATTGGTTGGTGGAAATGGTTTAAAACAAAAAGCCACCTTAAGGTGGCGCTGTCGGTTCGGAGGGGCTCGAACCCTCGACCCCATGATTAAGAGTCACGTGCTCTACCAGCTGAGCTACGAACCGATTTTTGTGGTGGCAAATTTATAGGTATTTTTCACCTTATCCAAAAAATTGAAAATTATTATTGCTTACTTTACCTGAAATTTTAACGTAATGAAGAGAAATATTCTGATTACCGGAGGCGCAGGTTTCATAGGTTCACATGTAGTTAGGCGTTTTGTAAAGAAGTATCCCGACTGCCTGATTGTGAACATGGATAAGCTAACCTATGCCGGTAACCTGATGAACCTCGCCGATGTTGAAAACGAGCCTAACTACCGTTTTGTGAAGGGTGATATAGCCGATGAGCACGAGGTTGAGGAAGTTTTTTGTAGCTACGAGATTGATGGCGTAATACACCTGGCAGCCGAGTCGCATGTTGACCGCTCCATAGCAGACCCCATGTCGTTCATTAAAACCAACATTGTTGGAACTACAACCCTTTTGAATGCTGCCCTGAAGAGCTGGGGACACCACCTACAAAATAAGCTGTTCTACCACATTTCAACCGATGAGGTTTACGGCAGCTTAGGCAGCGAAGGATTCTTTACCGAGCAAACATCATACGATCCACGTAGCCCTTACTCCGCCTCGAAGGCCTCTTCCGACCACCTGGTACGAGCCTACCACCATACCTACGGGTTGCCAACCGTTATTTCAAACTGCTCCAATAACTACGGTCCCAACCAGTTCCCGGAGAAGTTGATTCCGCTCACAATAAACAACATTAAAAACAAAAAACCCATTCCGGTTTACGGGAAAGGTGAAAATATTCGCGACTGGCTTTACGTTGAAGACCATGCCGCTGCCATTGACCTCGTTTTTCATAGGGGCGAACACGGTAAAACGTATAATATTGGAGGAAACAACGAGTGGAAGAATATTGATCTCATCCGATTGCTTTGCCGGATTTTGGATGATAAGCTGGACAGGCAAAAAGGAGAGTCTGAAAAGCTGATTACCTTTGTCAGGGATAGGGCTGGACACGACTTGAGGTATGCAATAGACTCCAGCAAGATCCGTAGCGAGCTTGGATGGCGACCATCCGTTAGCTTTGAGGAGGGGCTTGAGCGAACCGTGGATTGGTATCTGGAAAACAACGCCTGGCTAGAGGAAGTTGTTACAGGCCAATACTTAACCTATTACGAGAAACAGTATGCCAACAGGTAGCCCTTTAGTGCTTGACTAAACATACAAACATAAAAAAGGAGATAGAAAGCCATCTCCTTTTTAATTTTAAAATGTGCCTGAAACAATTTCTGGAGTATTTTTCTGAAAATTCTACTCCACCGTAACCGATTTGGCCAGGTTGCGTGGCTGGTCAACATTGCAACCCCTAAGCAGGGCAATGTGGTAGGCTAGCAGCTGCAATGGAATAACAGCCAACAGGGCGCCAATTGCCTCAACGGCTTCGGGAATTTCGATCACGTAATCGGCCATTTCCCTGATTACCGTGTCTCCTTCGGTAACTATTGCGATGATTACGCCCTTTCGTGCTTTAACCTCCTGGATGTTGCTCACAATCTTTTCATAGCTGTTGTCCTTAGTGGCAATAACCACAACGGGCATCGTATCGTCAATTAGCGCTATTGGCCCATGCTTCATCTCTGCAGCTGGATACCCCTCAGCATGAATGTAGGATATCTCCTTCAGCTTAAGCGCTCCCTCAAGGGCCACGGGGAAGTAGTAGCCTCTGCCAAGGTACAGGAAGTTATTGGTTGTCTTAAATCTCTCGGAAATGCTTTTAACAATTGAATCGGAGTTAAGTATCTGCTCAATTTTTTCGGGGACCTTCTCCATTTCCTGAATTAATGTCTGGTAGTGCTCCTCGGTAAGTGTTCCCCTTTTGCGTCCCAGCAAAATGGCCATCATAATTAGAACGGTAACCTGAGCGGTGAAAGCTTTAGTAGAGGCAACCCCTATTTCGGGGCCGGCATGGGTGTAAACGCCGGCATGGGTTTCGCGGGGTATGCTGGAACCCACCACGTTGCAAATACCCAGCACCAAGGCTCCTGCTTCCTTAGCAAGTTTAATGGCAGCTAGGGTATCGGCAGTTTCGCCGCTCTGGCTGATGGCAATCACCACATCGTCCTTGCTGATGATGGGGTTTCGGTATCTAAACTCCGAGGCATACTCCACCTCAACGGGAATTCTAGCTAAATCTTCAATAACGTATTCGCCTACCAGTGCGGCGTGCCACGATGTCCCGCAACCTATCATCAGAATGCGCTTAGCATTAACCAGGTTGGGCATTACGTTGTACAATCCTCCAAGGTGAATATCAATAGGGTCCAGAGAGATTCTCCCTCTAAAGGTATCATGAATGCTACGCGGTTGCTCGTATATCTCCTTTAGCATGAAATGCTCGAAGCCATTTTTTTCTATGGCCTCAATATCGAGGTCAAGGGTTTGAATGTTGGGCTCCAGCGATTCGTTAAATATGGTTTTTAGCACCATCTGGTCTCGTTGTAAAATAGCCACATCCCCGTCGTTGAGAAAAATTACGCTGTTGGTGTACTCCACAATTGGAGTGGCATCGGAAGCAACAAAGTACTCACCCTCGCCAACGCCAACAACAAGAGGACTTCCCTTACGTGCAGCAATGAGAGTTTCGGGTTCATCGCAGCAAATTACCGCTATTCCATAAGCACCTACAACCTTTGTTAATGCCAAGCGAATAGCAATTTCAGGGGTTACATTACCCTTCTGGTAGATGTACTCAATAAGGTTGACCAGCACCTCAGTGTCGGTTTCCGATTTAAAAGTGTAGCCCCGCTTTTCCAGCTTGCTCTTAAGTATGCTGTAGTTCTCTATTATCCCGTTATGGATAAGGATGAACTTTCCGTTCATCGACTCATGTGGGTGAGCGTTAATATCGTTTGGCTCACCATGGGTTGCCCACCGGGTGTGCCCTATTCCAACTTTTCCAGCAACAGAATTCTTCCCAATGAGGTTTTCCAAGTCGGAAACCTTTCCCTTGCACTTTATAGTGAACGGTTCACCATCAACCACACATATACCGGCCGAATCGTAGCCCCGATACTCCAAACGCTTAAGTCCGTTAAGTATAACGGGATAGGCCTCCCTAAACCCAATATAGCCAATTATACCACACATTACCTTATTTTTGTATAGGTTAACTTCAACTTGATTTTTCGGCTGCTGTTCCCTGTTTGGAGCACAGAGTAGGCAAAAGTGCTGGTCTTGTTGGGGAATACGTACAGATTTTTATCGGAGATTTCCCCGTTAAGGATTCTCTGAAGATGGGAGGTAATTACAATGCTGTAGTCGTTGTTGTAAAGCCTCAGCTTCCCATTGCTGTTTACCCCGCCAGTAGTTTGGCTAATCTGGTCGGGGATTACACCTGCCCATACCCCATTATCCTTATAGTAAAGGAGGAGTTGGCTTAACGATGAGTCCGATGTAACCGTTTGAGGAATTACCCGCCCAATAACCAGCTCAGCCCTATTTATAGCAACGGGTACTGAATCCTTCCATTGTGCAATATCGTCAAGGCTAATTTTTCCATACACCCCGCCCATACCCTGAACATAGAACACGGTGTCCTGGTAAAGCGTGTCGTTTAAATGCTGAACGGCTAACGATGGGGTTGCTTTTGAGGGATCGTGAAGGTACTGGAAAAAACGGTATGAGTTGAATGTAAAGGCCTTGTTGGTGCTAATGGTAGAATCCTTACCATCTATAACCTTTGTGTAATGATAGTAAAGCCTGAAATAGGTTTCGGATGTTGAAAGGTAGTAGGCAACGCCTCCAAAACCATCAAGATCGTCGCAGGTTAGATAAAGACCCTTGAATTTGGTATAAAATTCCTTTGGGTTAGCCAGTGCCGATGAGTCCATCAGGCTGCGCGCGAAAGTGGTATCAATTGCAATTTTTAAAACTTGACTTCCCCTGTATGAGCCGCTTGCCAAGGGGTTCGGGTTATACTTTCCCTCAATGTCCACCAGGCTGCTGGTGGGGTTCCAAACAACCCCCGTATCGGTAATTTCGTGTAACCTGATTGCCAGACTAATGAGAGTATCACCATAGTACGATGAGGTCTTCAGGTAGAAGAAAAGGGAATCTGGCTTGGCGGTTGGCCCTCCAAAACCCTCGGTGGAGGTTGTTGGCAGGTATCTACCCACAAAGCTCCCCTTGGTGGAGCCAAAAATTTCGCTATTGTAGTAGCCTAAATAACCGCTTGTGGCAAGAATGGTGTCTGTCTTTATTGAGTAGGCAGAAACTTCAAATAGCGTATCGGTTTTTACAGCGTAAATATCCTCTTCGGGTATAAGGTTGTTGCCCAGAAAATTGGGATCGTTGTAGCACGATTGAATGGATATTAAAAGCAAGGGTAAAATGATAAGCGCTTTGCCGGGGTTTGGCTTATGGATATGTTGCAATATTAAACTAGGTCTATTTCTTCTTAACATTTGTTTTGCTATTAAGGATGGTATCATAAAATTCGCTGTAAACATCAATATAATTTTCCTCATTTTGGTAAGGCAGGATGGGCTTTTTAACAGTATTTATAAATTCCTGTAACTCGGGGTTAATTTGCCTATCGCCGACAATAACGGCATCCGCATGGGTAATTGCCAGCTTACTCAGGTTAACATAGGATGGCTCTTTTAAAATTTCCACATCCTTTTTGGTAATGCCCTCCATCAAAATTTTCTTACGCACATTCAAATCAAGCGGCGTGCCAAACTCGTCGTTGTAAACTGAATAAATGACTTTTGCCTTGGCAAACAGGGGGTCTTCGGCATAGGTTTTTTTTATGAGAATGGGTGCAAATGCAGTTATCCAGCCATGGCAATGAACCAAATCGGGAGTCCAGCGCAACTTTTTAACCGTTTCGAGTACACCCTTACAGAAGAAAATTGCCCTTTCGTCGTTGTCAGGAAACTCCTTACCATCACAGTCGAAGGTGGTATATTTTCGCTGAAAGTAGTCGTCATTGTCAATGAAGTAAACCTGCATGCGTGCGCTCTGAATAGAGGCAACCTTGATTATCAGGGGATGATCGGTATCCTCAATTACTAGGTTCATCCCGGAAAGCCGGATAACCTCGTGCAGCTGGTTCCGTCGTTCGTTTACCAGCCCAAACCTTGGCATAAAGGTTCGTATCTCCTTTCCCCGCTCCTGAATACCCTGAGGCAAATAGCGACCTATTTTGGATATCTGGGTTTCAGGCAGGTAGGGCATGATTTCCTGCGAGATAAACAGTACCTTGGTGCTTTTCACGGTTTTTACTTTTAAGTTTAACTTCACCTCCCCTGCTGGTGATGCAAATAATCCTATGCATCATAGATCTCTTACACTGAATCTTGCACCTACCTTAGGAATACTGGTAAAACCCGGCTTCAGCTACTAAGTCCGAAACCGGGCTTCTCAACAATAAAATCTTACAAAAATATAAAAAAAAACCGACTTTCTTTGCAGGTTTTTTCTAATTTAAATTTACATGATATTAAGAATTTTCCTTATCAAATTTATGATTATTCATAAATATATTTATACATTTGATGAATTAATTCAGATATAAAAGGAGTGTCAGTTTTAATTTCAATCAGATATCAATTAACAACAAAATAAATTCTAACTATGTGGACACAAACACCCAGTATCATTGAAAACGAACAACCTGCTGACCGATTTGCGCTTCACTATGTTCCTCAAACCCATTGGCGCATTTGGCATGCCATTTGGTTTTGGGCAATGGGCATCGGAAGTGGCATTTTTTGTTTAAGGCAGTTTTTAGGGTTCAGCGGAGGAGGACTATTTTGGGGGATGAATGCCATTGATGTCATCGGATTGGTTTTAGTGGCTATTGGTGGAATTATTCTGATCCTTGATTTAGGTAAGCCTTTTCGATTTTTAAATTCATTACTAAAACCTAAAAATGCATGGATTTCGCGAGGAGCGATTTCGGACTTTATTTTTCTTGGAATTGGTGTTCTTTACGTCCTTCCAGGACTAACTCCTTCGCTACCTTGGTCGGATGCAGTATTCTCAGAAGCCGATGCTTTCGGTCGGATTCTCATCGTTCTGGCCATTTTCTTTGCTTTCATTATTATGATTTATCCCGGATTTGTGCTTTATTATTCTAAAAACATTCCCTTCTGGAATAGCATTTTGACGCCAATTTTATTTTTAGAATATGCTCTTACGAGCAGCTTTGGATTGCTGGGATTGATGGGAGCTTTGAATGGAGATATGCTTCCCGATATTTTCTACATTTTATTTACTACAACTCTTGTGTTAACGTTGTTAACAACTGTTCTTTATATTCTAGAACGCAAAAGTGTCGGGAATCCATGCATTGATGAATCCATTCATTGTTTGTTGAAAGGTAAAGCCTCCGGATGGTTTTGGCTTTCGCAAATACTAGGAATTGTTGTTCCCATTCTGTTATTAGCCACAAGGAGTGATGATTTTACAGTACTCCTTTGGAGCGGCATCTGCACTATTATTGGAAGTTTCATATTCCGCTACAGTCAATTGATTGCCGGTTATCGCGTTTCACCTTTAATTTAATAATTGGAAAAAATAGCTGGAATGAGTACAGAAATAAAAAAATTCTCGGCATGCGTTCCCAACTGTTGGATGAACTGCCGATTATATGCTCACGTTCGAGACGGAAAACTGGTTCAGACATCGGCTGCTCCTTTTCCCGATCCTTCCTACAATCGTATTTGCCTGCGAGGATTATCGCACCCACAACGGGTCAACAGCAAAGACCGTATCCTTCACCCGATGAAACGTGTAGGGAAACGTGGCGAAAACAAATTCGAAAAAATCACGTGGGACGAAGCCATCGATATTTTGGCTGACAATTTATATAAAATCAAAGAAAAGTATGGTTCAAAAGCAGTTGCGTTTATTCCCTGGTCCGGTAGTTATGCTTCTATCAATGGAGGTATGCCAGGCGCCATTAAACGCTTTGCCAACATTTTTGAAGGTACGGTTGTAATAGATGGTGTCGATTTCGGAATGCCAACCGGCATGTCGCAAGTAGTTGCCAACATGGCCGGTGGAATGGCTTCGCTCTTTTTAGGACCTGAACCCAAAGATTTGAGCTATGCCAAAACCATCATCTTTTGGGGAACAAACATTACCGACTCGCAAGTGCATAACTGGCATTTCGTGCTCGATGCATTGGAGAACGGTGCAAAACTGATTTGCATTGATCCCCGTTACAGCGAAACGGCAGCCAAATCGCACGAATGGGTTCGCATTCGTCCAGGATCGGATTCCATTTTAGCTTTATCCATGATTCAGGTAATCATCGAAGAAAACCTCATCGACCGAGATTATTGCATTCAACACACCGTTGCCCCATTCCTTGTTCGTCAGGATAATGGACTTTTCCTGCGTCAAAACGATATCGACGGCAGCGATAATGCCGGATACCTGACAATGGATGCCGATTCGAATGAACTTAAAGCATTGGAAACGGTTACAAATCCTGCCTTATTGGGGACTTTCGACGTTACGCTACACAACGGATCAAAATTGCAGGTAAAAACAGCCTTGCAAATGTTGAAGGATGAAGCGGACAAATACAAACCGGCTGAAGCCGAAAGGTTGACACTTGTCCCTGCTGATAAGATTGTAGAAATTGCTCGAATTTATGCAACCAATACGCCTTCAACCATCTATACCGGATTTGGAGTTGATCGTTGGGATAATGCCGATCAGGTGGGTAGAGGCATTGCAACATTAGGAGTTATCACTGGCCAAATTGCCAAAAAAGGAGCTTCTCCTCTCGGGGCAATGGGTCAAAGTGCCATTCAATATACTATTTCCGATGCTGTGATGGGACCATGGACTGCTCCAACAGGAACAATGGCCAATTTGTTGAACTTCGTATTGCTGCAACAAGCTATTCTTACAGGGAAGGTGGATATGTGGGAGCCCAAAGATCCTGCCAATCCTCTTGCAGGGCCTACAGGCAGAGAACCCGTTTCGAAAGATTGGCCGATTAAAGGTTTGATTTTGACTACCGGCAATCTGGTGAGCAATCATGCCGAGCAGAAAGTTACCATCGATGAAATGTTCAGCGAAGATAAACTCGATTTTATTTGCTGCATTGATATGTTCATGACCGATACGGCTCGACAGGCCGATTTGTTCCTGCCTTGTACCAGCTGGTTCGAAAACGACGATATTGTAGGAGGACTTCATCCTTATGTTATGCGGATGGAGAAAGCCATTGAACCAATGGGCGAAAGTAAAGGCGATTGGGATATCTTCAAGCTGTTAGCTCAAAAAATGGGTTGGGGAGAATATTTCAAGGGAGACGCAAAAGATCAAATCGACGGAATCCTCGATGTATTGGGCAATCTTTTTGGAGATCATAAAGATAAGATATTGAAAGAGTTTAAGGAAAATGGAATAGCGCGGCTCTCCGATCCGAATGCACTTCCATTCGCCGATGGCGCTTACTATACGCGAACAGGCAGGGCCGAATTTTATTCGGAAGGTGTGGCAACTGTATTCCCCAAAAGTATGCCAGCATTGCAGCTGCCTGTCAACGAAGGGCATAATCCATTGCCTCATTTTGTGCCACCGGCAGAAGCATGGATTGATAATCCGCTGATAAAAAAATATCCGCTCGCCTTAGCTACGCTACATACAAAATGGCGTGTGCATACTACTTTTCATGAGGTTCCGGCGTTACGGGAAATGGATCCCGAACCGGTGGTCTATCTCAATAAAAAGGAATCGAGTAAAAGAGGCCTTAAAGATGGCGATTACGTTAAAGTATTTAACGACCGTGGTCATTGCGTTGTACGACTCGTGGTGGACGATTCCATCAACGATGGAGGTGCTGCAATTCCCAAAGGTTGGCAGCGTCATCAATTCAAAGAAGGTGGATATCAGGAATTAACTAAAAATCATATCAATACAGTTCACTACGGCATGTCGTTTTTCGATGCCTTGGTAGAAGTAACAAAATGGGAAGGGAAATAATTATGGCAAATAAAAACAAGAAAAAACATTGGGGAATGGTGATTGACCTGACCCGCTGTGTGGGTTGTCAAACATGTGCAGTCGGATGCAAGATAAAAAATAATTTGGCTGATGGCATGTGGTGGAACAGAGTTATCACCGTAGGAGGCGATCATGTGGATACTGCCGGAGGAACCTACAATCATCCGATGCGTTATTCCATTCCGTTGAATTGTCAGAATTGCGAAAATCCGATTTGTGTGGATGTTTGTCCGACCGGAGCATCCTACCAAAGAGAAGAGGACAATTTGGTTCTGGTGGATTACGACAAATGTATCGGATGCCGTGCCTGTGTGGAAGCATGTCCATATGGAGTACGCCTGCCAAACCATAATGAGCCGCAATATGAGCACTACGATGTGCAACTCGGTTCGGATGAGGTTACGCCGAGATATCAGGGCGTAGTGGAAAAATGTACATTTTGTGTGGAACGTATCGATCAGGGTTTGAATCCTTTCTGCACTGATGTTTGTCCTGAACGTGCTCGTTATTTTGGCGATTTAAACGATGAGGATAGTGATGTCTCGAAACTCATTCGCGAAAATCCGGTTGAAACACTTCATCCCGAATTGGGAACAAAACCGAGCGTTTATTTCATTCCTCCAAGTAAGAAAAAAACCACCCGAACGGGATTGGATTATATCAAATAAGATCATTTTGCTGAAAAAGGTAAACACAAGGTAAAGAAAAGTCTTGTGTTTACCTTTTTATTTCCCTAAACAAAATAATTTTGAAAAGTTGAACTCGAATTTTCAGATAGAATTCAGATTTTGGGTTTCATTCGACGGAAAACCTTTGCTCGGGAAAGGTAAAATGGATTTGCTTCGTAAGATTGACCAGCGCGGATCGCTACGACAGGCAGCCGAAGAGTTGCGCATCTCGTATCGGAAGGCTTATTATCGAATTTATTCGATGAATAAAGCCGCCAAACAACCTGTTGTGGAGTTGAAAAGAGGTGGAAAGAATGGGGGAGTGTCAGAAATAACAACTTATGGAAAAAAACTCATGAAAGAATACGAGATAATAGAAAAACAATTGACCGACTTTATTCAAAATTGCAAATTTGAAGCTGTACACTAAATTTTTTACATCCCGTTATTCATTTTAGGAATAACGACAATACAGAACATCTTATGAAACAGCATCTCTTAACATTGATTGCTCTCACGATATTCATCACTACCATAAAAGCGGCAGAAACCGACGCTACCAAAATATCAAAAACCTTCCAATTGGGCGAATTCGTTTTATCAGCCCCAAAAATGAGAGAAAAGGTAGAGCAAACAATTCATTTGCAAATGAACACCACGAACATAAGCGAAGCATTGTGTACTGTTTCATCCGTCATTTTTGCCAATATGGGCGGACGTTTTGAACCTACGGTAGTAGTTAGCGGATTCGATATTCACGGCATTCGGGTTTTTGTTGACGGGCTTTCACTACAAAAGTTTTACAACGGGGACACCGATATGGGACAACTCGCTACGTTCGATTATTCGCTTGTTTCATTAACCAAGGGTTCCACCCCCATGTCGTCGGGTATGAATGCTACCGACGGAAGCATCAATTTGATAAGTTTTCAGCCAACTGATAAGCTAAATTTACAGGTAATTGCTGGATTGGCAAGCGGAAACACCTACGAATATGGAGTGAACGTAGGAAGCCGATGGAAAATGTTTTTCTTTCAATCGAGTTATTATCAACAACGATTTTCAGAAAGGGAAACTTCAAAATCGGATATATTGCTGCTCCCGATCAATAATTTACGCACAATTATCTAAATCAGTACAATGCAAAGGGAAGTCAACCTTACAGTGGAAGCGAAAAACCCAATCAACACGATTCTGGCAATAGCCGGTATCGGAACATCAGCGTTTATATTTTATTGTAAACAATAAAATCAACAATGAAAACAGCATCAAAAGTCTTTACGCCGACAAATTATACAACGTAATGAAAAGCTTTGATGATTAAACCCATACAAGTCAAACCAAAAAATATGCGTTTACAAGCATGAACAACCATCGGAATTTTGCAGGAAATATCATTCTGTCAAATACTTCGATAACGAACAATCAGCAAAATTATTCGATTCAAATGAACCGAAACGAGCACAAATTGCACAAAGTGGAAAATGCGAAGATTATGAACAGCGATTTTACTTGCAGCACAGGAGTGGACGATAAATGCCGACTCAACGATAAAATCGACTTCACTGCCCGATTGCCCTACAACTATCTAAAAAGCCTCGAAGCTGATGATCAGGTTACAGCTGCCGATACGACTAATTTCCCGAAAAATAATCATCATGCTGCAAATGCACAGATAGCTATGAGTTCGATGCCGAATCACAAATTATCCGTTTCGGCATTTGTTGCTCAAAAAACACGTTTTACAACCCTAAGGGAAAGACATTCGTACAAAATGGAACAAGAACTTTTCAAGCTGAATTTTCAGTCTGTAAAAGCCGCTCATTCCTACATTTCGTTTCAAAACAATCTTTTAAGGAATCTTCCCATCGATGGTTCAATACACCATATTCGGCTGAATGATGTCATTAAATCGGCTGAATTTTCAGTCTGTAAAAGCCGCTCATTCCTACATTTCGTTTCAATACAATCCTTTAAGGAATCTTCCCATCGATGGTTCAATACACCATATTCGGCTGAATGATGTCATTAAATCGGAGTGTGGCGTTCAGGGAAACCTCATCCAGCTTCAGAATGCAGGGAAATCGCGTTTTAATGGTGCAGACCTCAGCTTGCATTTTG
>Ga0209201_1002208_pt1 | contig 19637 bp, 18 predicted proteins | sample AD_UKC055_MetaG_FD_184411 | JGI IMG/M metagenome (GOLD analysis project Ga0209201, IMG submission 184411) | Active sludge microbial communities of municipal wastewater-treating anaerobic digesters from USA - AD_UKC055_MetaG (SPAdes) (version 2) | ecosystem: Engineered > Bioreactor > Anaerobic >...
CAACGATAGAGTGGCACACGGCTACTCTGAGCAAGGAGAAGTAATAGCTCACGATACTATGGCGTGGGAAACTTACGACAATAAAGCCGAGTGGACGGCAAGACTGCTGGAGCTTGGCATTGATATAGAAGAACAGGAGATACAAAATGATATCTAACACATGGAAACACTTGATTGTCGGCACAATCGCTGGAATACTATGGTTTTAATCTGCCTGATTCCGGGCATGCGACAGCTGGGTTCGCATATAAATGTGTTGCAGCAACAGTTTGGGACGAAATACAATCGCCACTTGCATCGACGTCGTGTATATACGTTTTATAATTAAATATAACATAACAAGGAAATTAAGAATGAAACTAATGAATTTAATAACAGAAGACAAGATTATACAAGGCAAGGATTATAAGATATCAGGCTTTGCTGATAAAGCTAGTGGAAACATAACATTTAAGCTAATCAGTCAGAACCCATAGATTATAAAGAGCTTTAGATCAAAGGATTTTGCTAACATTATAGCGAAAGTTTATCGAGGTGGGGTGAAGTATGAGCCTAATATATTTGATTTTAAACGGACGTTTACAATATTTTCCATTAATAGTTATGACACTTCCCAATCATCTATGATGAAGGCTATGAATTTGATTAAAGATAAAATTTAGAAAGAAGCAAAAATTTAATGCAAGATTTTGACGGAACTAGCTAAAATAGGAATAGCTTTAATTAGGAATAGAAAATATGAAAATAATATGTATTTATCCTGGAAGGTTTCAACCCTTCCATGCTTCCCATTACACTGTTTACAAATACTTGGTGTCCAAATTCGGAGCCAATAATGTGTATATTGTAACATCTAATAAAACTTAGGCTAAATCCCCTTTTAACTTCAAGGAAAAAGTCCTGATAATGAATGGATTATTTGGGATCCCTGCCAGTCAGATATTATATAGTACTACACCATATAGGGTTGAATCTTTATATTCAAAGTTTAACAAGGATAATACAGTATTAGTGTATGCTTCTACGGAAAAGGATCCTAGATTGAGTCCTGGTAAATATTTTAGAGGACAATTACCAAAAGATCCTAAACCCTATAGTTAGTAGGCTTATACTATCCCTGTTCCTTATATGTCTAATAAGTTTGAAGGGCAGGAAATAAGTGGTACCACAGTAAGAAATCTATTTTCCTCTTCAATGCTTTCTTCATAGTAGAAAAAGAAAGCATTTAAAATGATATTTGGAAAATATGATGAATCAGTTTTTAAGCTGTTTATGAATAAATTAGGTGGAAATCTAAATTAGGAATTATTAGGTATTAAAGACTCCAAAGGTAATCGAGTACTTCTAACTTGTGGGGGTGCGAGTGGTCATCTTAATCATATCTTCTAGGATACACAATTAACCTTCAATGACTTTAGATCAATTATAAACAATTTACTATCTGGCAAGATAAATTTAGAATCCTAGGCTACCATGAAGTATGATGGTCAAAATATCAATGTATCATGGAAGAATGGAAAGCTAGTCGCAGCCAGAAATAAAGGTCATCAAAAGAACTTTGGAGAAACTGCTCCTGATGTTTTAGGTATAAAGAATATGTTTGCTGGTAGAGGAGCTATTCAAGAAGCATTTACATTTGCTATGATAGATCTTCAAAGAGCATTTTCTGCTATGTCTAAAAAGCAATTAGATGAGATCTTTGGATAGGGTAAAAGATGGTTAGCATTAGAAATCATTTATTCACCAACTGCTAATGTCATTCCCTATGACAAGTCTATGTTAGTTTTCCACAATCTAACGGAAGTAGATTAGGCAGGAAACAAGGTTAAAGTTGATGGATCAATGGCTAAATCTATTTATTCCATCATTTTATCGGTTAATGCTAATGTCCAAAAACACTTCGCAATTCAACCTCCAACAGTGGTAAGATTACCTAGAATTTCAAACTTTGCAGCAAGAAAGGGGTATTACTTAGCTAAGTTAAACGCTCTCCAACAAAGGTTTAAACTTTCAGGTAAATCTACACTACAGGATTACAATGACGCCTTCTGGCAAAACTTAATACAGAAGAAGGCTTCAAGTTTTAAATATGATGTTCCTAAACCTCTAATGGAAGCATTAATAACAAGATGGTCCAAGATGGATAAAACTGCTTCTATAGCTGTTCTTAAGACATTATGTCCTCATAAGGAATTCTTGAATTGGATTTTAGCCTTTGATAAGAATGACCATCAGGCAGTAAATAAGAAGAATGCTTACGATTGGTAGATTCTATTTATGGAGTTAACTAGTTAGGTATTAAAGAATTTAGGCTAGTACATGGTCGTCAATCCTGAAAATGTTGTTAAGAAATTAAGTGCAGAACTTCTAGCTACAGCTGAAGAAATTAAAAATTCTAATAATCTAGCTTTAATTGATAAGGCAACAGCGTTAATGAATAGAATAAATGCTCTTGGAGGAATTAAGGCTATCGTTCCTACTTAGGGAATAGTGTTTACCTACAAGGGTAACATATACAAGGCAACAGGTCTATTTTCTGATATTAATCAGATATTGGGAGCACTTAAATATGCAAGATAAAAGAATCAAATTGAAACAATTAATTATGTAGGGATCATTCAATAAAAAAGAAAGATTAGCGAATTCTTAGTTAAACGTATTTCAAATAGGATAGAATCAATTAGATTTACATTTTAAATTCGATTAGATAAAATTGGCTAAATACGCTACTTCTTACATCAATAAGAAATCAATAGGGGCAATACTACAAAAAAATTTAGATTCTCAGTTTAAGCTAAAAGAGTTTGGGTTGAGAGGATCCAGAATCGTTGTTATTTTAGAGAAAAAAGGATTGCAAGATTCTTAGGTTAATAAAGCTTACAAGGTGTTTTCATAGTTGTTAAAGGTGGTTTAGCAAGCATTAGAGACCTCGAAAAGAATGGCAAAGACATAAGGAATAAGCAGAATGAAATTTATTAAACTGAATTAGTCTAGAATTAAATTAGCTAATATGATTCTAGAAGAGAACAAAGAACCACACTTAGTATTCTAGTTGAAGGATCTTAATAGAAACATAACTAAATTACACATTACACCCAGCAAGGTTTGGATGACGGGACCAAGTGGTATGGGGCATGGATTAGCAAACATTTTTATATCAACGCAAGCTGTTAGAAGACTGAATATGAATTATATGGAATTATAGAACTTTCTAAAACGGAAAATACTGGCATTAGCTAAATCATACAACTACGATGCTGCCAAGATAGCTAAAGCTCTAGGTAATGGAAGCAATTCTCATCCATGGTTGCTTTTAGCTGGTACTGTAGTAAAGTATTAGGAGATGAATTAATATGATTAAGATTAAATCTCTATTAACTTAGGCAGCAACGGAATTACCATTAAAAGAATGGTCTGATCAAGAAGCATTTGCAAAAGAACAAAAGTAGTCTATGATATACAAGGATATTTCCAATACAGATAAAGACTACCCTTATCTATTATTTTTAGATGGGGGAGACATATGACACCTAAGCTTATAATATTAGTACTCTTATGTCTTCATTCGATTAATGCTATATGAGTGTTAAGATATGTTAGATTTGCCACAGACCACATGATGGTAAATATGGAAGTGGAAGGTTTTGCGATTCTCAATGCTCTGCAAAGTCCAGAAGGATAAACAGAGCAAAAACTATTGCTAAGAAGAAGAGATTAGGTACATATAGAAAGAACTTTAAGCCCAATGTTTCTAACTTATAGACTAGAGTAGTTAAGTTATTGCTAAAGGCAGGAATACCCCATTAGACACAATATCAAGTGGGAAGGTATTATTTTGATGTTAAAATTGGAAATACCCTGTTATAGGTGAACGGGGACTTCTGGCACTGTAATCCAGACACATACAAGTCCACCGAAATAATCAAATTTCCAGGTCAAAAGAAAACTCTTGTCATGAATGTTTGGAAGAGAGATTTAAAGAAGAAATTAGAGGCTAATAAACGAGGGTTTAAAGTCTTTTATCTATGGTAGAACTAGATTAACAGTTCCCCATAGGCAGTCATACTACAGAAGATAATGTAGAACCTCTAGAATGATGGGGATCCATCAATTCTACAAAAATAAATATTTGATTTTATGGCTCTAGTTAGTAATTAATTAGAGAGTTAAATTATTAGGAGAATTAATAGATGGATATCAATTCAAAGGTATTGCTTTTTAACCTACTTAAAGAGCATCAAAAAAAGAAATACAACCTGTTTTAGGCTAAGAAAGCTATATTAGTTCGAACAGAATTCATTATCATACCTAAAAAGTATGCTATAACGATGCTTGCTCACGAAAGCGGAATTGAATAGGGTAAATATAGAATAGAAGTGACTCTTTCTGTTTCTACCAACGATTCCAGTAGCTTAGGCAATCTTAGAGCTGGATTTATTAACAAGATATTAGATAAATACAAGGCTAGTGGTGACACTAATTTAGAAAACAATACTAGATTCATCAATGGTAAGATGCAGTTTATCGTGTGGGATAAGGATCGTGAAAGTGCTGTTAAATATCTAAATAACGTGTTTTCTAATTTGGAAACCTTAGCTAAAACGAAGGTGTAATATGAACGATAAAGGTATTAGATTTAAGAGAGTAACTGAATAGAAAAGAATTGATTAGAAATACAATTCTAGTTAGATTCTAAATTATAAGAATGCTAAGTATCTGTTTGATAAGACCATAGCTATGTGGAGAGTAGCCTTTAAGAAGATGGGAGACGATTAGCTATAGGTATTCATGAGAGAAATAGCTGAATGGAGCAAGCATTATAGATGAAGATAAAATCATTGTTGGAAGGGAAGACCTCCTTAATAAGTGAAATACCTCACACAGGATTTGACTCAGTACATTCAGCTGAAACGAAATTTAAGGATACATTAGTAGATTTTAGATTTTAGTTCGTTTTTAGAGATGATAAGGAAGCATATAAGAAGTTCTTAATGGCTTTCATGTATGGAGATGGGGTTTATGCTAAATTTGATAACCACTATATCCATATAAGTCAAAATTACATCAAAAAGACATCTAAACCTAAAAGCGGAGATCTAGTGTTACCTGACAACTGGATTAAATTTGCAAAAATTATAAAGGACAATTAATATGAAACAAACATTAAAATCACTATTATTGCAATAGTCAACAGATTTAGAAATTGTTGCACTTGAAAAGGCAATCGCTTAGATGCAAAGAATGCTATTGACGTATCAAACTCCTAATAACAGAAATAGGATCCACGCTTTAATTCGAAAGGTCAATGATGCCTTCATTAAGCTTAAAAGAGAGATATAATTACATATGAAATACAAAGACATTTTAGTCAAGGGATTATAGATAATTTGCCAATTGAAAGCCTTTCATTGGCAAACAAAGGATAATGCCCAACACGAACTTTTTGGTAAACTCTACGAAGATTTTGATTAGGAAAACGATTAGCTAATGTAGGTAATGATGGGCTCCATAAACAAGATAATTGGTGTGGGTGCAGGTCAAATTAAGATTGACAACATAAATGCTATCAACCCTTAGTAGTACTTAGAAAATTGTGCTCAATTCTATGAGGAAGTATCAACATTTTTAAATGGTCAATCATAGAACAACATCTAGCCTATCAGCGATATTCTATTTGATATAGTCAACTTATTTAGAAAATCCTTATACTTGGTTAGACAATAGTCCAAGATGAAGTAGGGAACTATTCTAAATTAGATGAAACGACCTAATGAATAGCTATTGGTGGACTTATTAAATTAGTACAAATCCTCCATATTAAGTGAAAATACATTCCATCAAAATCCACATGCTCATCAATGGCAAATAATGGTAACAAATAAAGTTAAAAAGAGTCTAGAATCTTCTATGAATTAGAAATTGACAATATTACCTGCTACTCCTCTTAATCAAACCCAAATAAGTACCTTTACTAAGTATGCATCTAAGGCAGGAATAAGAATCGATACAACTCCAAATAAAAAGTATCCATTTACTGGTGTACGATATGTTGTAACTTCTGGTAATGGTCGAGATGCAGAAAATGTTGCCGATATAGTACATATACAAATTAATCAATACAGTCTATTTTTTCTCAACACCGATGCACCCTATGGAATCGATTATAAGTTAATATTTATAGGGTATCCCGATGGGAAAGTTGTAGAGAAATTCAATAAAATCTAAGGAAAACATGAAAAACATATGGATTACTTTAGCTTTATTTGCAATATTGTTTTTTGGGGGAATGCTTATAGGTTGGTTTTGGTGTAAATCCACATTTAAACCTATTGTAATAACAAAGCCTGGTGAAACAGTAACGATAACCTAGTGGAAAACTAATACTGTGACCATTTAGAAACCCATCATTAGATACGTAACTCAAGTAGTCTTTAAAGACAAACCTGTATATGTTTATGCACTTGTTGACACTACGATGACCAATCAATATGTTTATGCTGACTTTTTTAAAGAGAATGGGATAGTATCAAACGACCTAATATCCTTTAAGGTGGACACATAGGATTAGATTAAGGCATATGCGGATACGACTTTCAATACAACTTACTTTGTGTATAAATAGAATTTACGAATCAGAGATTTTGTGTATAAACCAGGACCAATCTAGATTAGACCTGAATACTTAACAAGTAAAATGCAATTTTACGGAAATGCTTGGTTAAACGCAAGAAAAAGTTCAGATCCTACTAATAGTAACGTAATTAATAATGACTATGATTTTACACCTGCTTTAGGGGCATCCCTAATAATTGGTGAAAGATATAAATTTGATGTTGGAGCTGAATTACAAGGGTTCTACTTCGGATTAGGAATAAAATTCCTTGAATGGAAATAACAAAGGGAGAATAACATACATGTCTAAAACGCACTTATAGGAAATAGCAAAAAAGAATCCACCTACAGATATAAAGGTTGGGGATTATATTGAAATTTAGGGATCTAAAATTCAGGGATTATTTAACGCTAAGGATATCCTAGCTTTAATGAAAAAGACTATGAACGTATTATACGTAACTTCGATTAAAAGGGGAATGGTAACTGTGTCCCCTAGAAGGGGAGTTTCTTCTCCATCTGTTTAGGTGCCAGAAAAATACATCAGATACAAATTAACTAATGTTTAGGAGTAATTTTGTCATAGAACAGAATAAAGTATACACTTGAAAATCTAAAGAATATCATATCGGACGGTAACGAATAGTTAATTTAGTTCGAAAACAAGGTATTCACACTCAAAGATTTTCACATTAAACCAAAAAACAAGTTACATATGGATTAGAATGGCGAATTATACACTCTTGATAATAACAAGAGAGTTTATCAACTTTCAAAAGAAAAGTATGGTCTTATGCCTAATTTCTGCCCGCAATGTGGTAGAATCATGGGTAAAAAGCAATACGATTCATTCTTTTGGAATATTCATAAGAGATGTTTTGATTGTTCAATGAAACTCTAGAATTAGATGAGATAGAATGGAACATGGGAAGCATATGCTTGGAATTTTATGAAGGATAACTTGGTTAACACCTGTAATCTAGCAATTTAGTTCTACGAAGGAGCTAAATTAGAAGCAAACAAAGAAGTAGTTATTAATGGGGAAGGTTAGACTGAACAATGGAATATATAGGATATATAGAAGTTTAACGAAACAATAGACAAGACCATTAATTAGATTAAGGAATACCGAGATAAGGCTACATAGTATTTTCAGGAAAAAATAAAAAATATTAAAAAACCAAACAATGAAGAAATTTTAGCAAACAAAAAAATATAATAGCCGTAAGTTAATATTGGCGTTGGCCATTATTATAATGGGATTTATTCCCATGATTTTAAAATTTCATGATATTATATTTGTATAGTTGTTTAAATAGTGGTGTTGGTTAGCATTAGGAGTATTTGCAGTTTATACAGGTGGAAATGTAAGTCAAAAATATATGGAACGAAAACATTCTTCAACATATAATAATTCTTATTTAAATTAGGATTCTGACCCAGAATGGGAAGATTCGCAAATGAAATATCCAGAAATATAAAAATGAATTAGAACATATAGATAAAAGAAGCAATAAAGTAGTAGTTTAAAAAATGTGTAGCATCTCCAATATACTTTCTTAAGAAGTATGCGAAGGTGCAGCATCCTGTACGTGGTTTAGTACCCTTTGATCTTTATAAATTTCAGGAAAATACTATACAATAGTTTGTTGATCATGAATGGAATATCATATTAAAATCAAGGCAAATGGGAATATCCACCTTATGTGCTGGATACATTCTATGGATGCTTAATTTCAACAGTAATAAGACTGTTTTAATCATAGCTAACACACAAGAGGTTGCAATGAACTTAATCAAGAAGATAAAGACTATGTACGATGGTCTTCCTAATTGGTTAAAAGAATAGCTAATAACAAATAACAAACAATCATTAGAATTTAAAAATAAGTCTATTGTTAAAGCTGCAGCTGCAACACCAAATGCTGGTGTCTCTTAGGCATTATCCCTATTAGTGTTTGATGAAGCTGCTGTTTTGAATTAGTCATTAGCTCATCAAATTTGGACAGCTGCGATGCCGACTTTGTCCTGCCTGTCCAAAGACTCCATAATCACGGTAAAAAACAAAAATACAGGAATAATAGAAAATATCTCATTAGAGGAATTAAATGACAGACTGCAAAATATGCAATAAAAGCTATAACAACTTATCTGGCTTAGCTAGTCACATACGTCAAAAACATTTAGGTATTACTTTAGAACAATATTATCTAACATACATCGGTCAACCTAGATATTGCAAAATATGCAATACAAAATTAAAATTTGTAAGTCTAAATGCAGGTTACTAGGGAACATATTGTTCATGCCAGTGCCGATCTAAAGATAAGTAGTATCATAAAAAGATTAAAAATAAAATAGTTTAGAAGTACGGAACAACCAATTTGCACTAGTTAGAATGGTATAAAAATAAAATTATATCCACCAATTTATAGAAATATGGTTGTTAGAATGCTTCATCAAATTAGGAAATAAAGAAAAAGATTAAAGCTACAAATTTATAGCGTTATGGATATTAGAATGCCGCTAAAAATTAGTAGGTTAAAAATAAAGCAAAGCAAACTAATTTAAAAAAATATGATTGTTAGTGGACCGCCCAAAATTAGCAGGTAAGAAAGAGAATATATTAGGCAAATATTAAAAAATATGGTGGAATAGGGTTTGCTAGTTAGTAGTTATACCAAAAGAATAAAAAGACTTATAAAGAAAAATATGGTACTTAGAACGTGCAATTAGTACCTTAGATAAGGTAGAAAATTAAAAACATATCTAATTAGAGATATGGTGGTGTAGGCTGGCAATCTTAGTGCATAAATTCAAAGATTAGAAATACATGTTTAAAACGCTATGGTTCTGAATTTTCTATGCATAACAAAGAAATAAGATTAAGAATATAGAGCACAAATTTGGAAAGATATGGGGGGAAAACACCATTGTCAAACGTATAGATCCAAATTAAAGGAAGAAAAAAACGAATGGGATCATACGGATTAAAGAAATATCTATTGAAAGATGGATCTTTATTATGGTACCAATCAAAGTTGTAGTTAGAATTTATAGAATTATGCTAGAAAAATAATATAGAAATAAAAAATGGGGATATAGTTCCTTATACATTTAAAGGAAGATTAAGAAATTATTATGTTGATTTTAAAATAAAAAATAACAATGGAAAATATTAGTTAATATAGATAAAATCTAAACATAAATGGTTTTATTAGGATCTTAAAAGCGGAATGCTAAAAGAAAAAATTTTAGCAACTAATTAGTATTGCAAGAAACACATGTATTAGAAATACAGAATTTTATTTGATGATGATATCAAAAATTTTAAAGGCTTTAAGATATAATATGAATTTAACAGAAAACATCTAGTATTAGATTTTGACTCCTTCGGGTTGGAGTAATTTTAAGGGGTTAAGATAGATAAAAACTGATGTATATATGCATATAGTTTTGTCTAATAATAAAGAATTTAATTGTACATTAAACCATAATATAAAAATGAAATCAGGGGAATTTAAACCAGCTCATTAGATTAAACAAAACGAGATTTTAATGAATGATATAAAAGTTTTGTCTATACAGAAAATTAAATCAGATATATAGTAGAGTTTTTTTGATATTGCAGAAGTTTAGAAGAATAATTAGTATTATTCCCATGAATTAATTCATCATAATTGCGGGGGCAACTGTATAGTAGGATCTTCAAAAGTCACAATAAAAGATTAGAATACAGGAATAATAGAATAGATAACTATGTAGCAGCTTCATAAGAGGTTTCCTTATGTTAGAAACAATATTACAAATATAAAAATATTAACTCCTTCTGGATGGAGTAAATTTTAGGGTGTTAAATTGTCTTCTGATAAACAGATATGGACAGTTTTAACGAAAAAATCTTCGATTTCGGGAACTTTAGATCATAAAATTAAATTATCTTCGGGGGAATTTGCTTCAATATGTAAATTACAAAAGGGTGATGTATTGTATGGTGGGGATATCGTGATTTCTGTATATGATTAGAATAAATCTTAGAAAGTGTATGATGCAATAAATGTAGAATTGAATAATTAGTTTTATGCTAATAAAATAGCAGTTTCTAATTGTATAGTACTTTCAACTCCGAGAGGATGTGTAATTGGCAATACATTAGTGACTGTTAAAGATGAAAATGGGTTGATTAAACATATTAAAATTTAGGATTTATATAATGAAATGTAGAATATGTGAGAAAGAAACAAAAACATTAGGTCATCATATAACCAAATATCATAAAGATATTACTTTGAAAGATTATTATGACAAATACATATCTTTAACAACTGGTAAATGTTTAGTATGTGGGAAGGATACAAGATTTAATAATTTGACGAAGGGATATAGTAAATATTGCAGTATGAGTTGCAGAAATATATCAAATTAGTTTTTATAGAAGAAAAAAATAACTATTGAAAATAGATATGGTGGATATTCTGAATTACAAAAGAAAAGGGAAACTACTATGTTAACTCTATATGGATAGAGAAATCCTTCAAAAATAAAGAAATTTAGAGATAAAGCTAAACATACAAACTTGAAAAGATATGGTTCTGAGGAGATATTGTCTGTTAAGAGTATTCGAAATAAAATAAATAATACTAATTAGTAGAGATACGGTGGAACTGGATTTGCGGTTTAGTAGTTAGCGAAAAAAAGTAAAAATCACACCATACTTACTAGAAAACAGATAACAGAAAAGTGTGTTAAAACTCAAAGGAATAGATATGGCGGTGTTGGATTTTAGTCAAAAGAATTAAGAGCCAAACAAATAAATACTATGATTAAAAAATATGGAGTAACCCATAACAGTTATATGCCAGATAAGTCTTATGGGTTTCAGAATAAGTATATCGGAAAATATAGCACCAAATTTGGTGATTTAGTTTCATACCAATCAAACTTATAGTTATAGTACATAAAATAGTGTTAGCTGAATGATATTAGAATATTAAATGGTGATATTATACCATATTTTATTGATGGAATCAAACATTTATATTATTGTGATTTTAAAATATTTAATCAAGGAAAATGGCATCTGGTTGAGATTAAGGGTGACCACCCATGGTACAAATAGGAATTGTATAATGGATTGTTGCATAAAAAAATAGAAGCAGCTAACGAACATTCTAAGAAAAATAATTATGGTGAATTTATATTTATTCTTTAGGGTGAAAAATTATGAAATATCAAATATTGACCCCAGACGGTTGGAGCGATTTTAGTGATGTTAGAAGACTTTATAGAAAGTAGTTGCTAAAAATAAACACTAAAAATCAATAGTTGATATGCACATTAGACCATAAACTGAAACTTTTTACAAACGACTTTATCAAAGCATAGTAGTTAGTAATAGGGGATGTTCTTTCACAAGGTGAAGTGGTTATATCCATAGACAAAATTAATAATCCCAATCCTGTGTATGTTTATGATGTAATGGATGTAGAAAAAAATAATTAGTATTATACAAATGGTTTGGTTTCCCATAATTGCGGAAATACTTTTCACCGCTTATGGACGTAGGCTGAATAGGGTAATAACAGATTTAATACTATTAAGTTACCATGGTATTTGCACCCCTAGAGAGATCAAGCATGGAGAGATGCCCAAACTAAATAGTTAGGATAGAAATAGGCAGCAAGATAGTGCGATTGTCTAGGAGAAAACACTAAAATCAAAGTGCAAGATTTTTAGGGTAGAATTAAAACGATTACTATCAAAGAATTGTATTAGGAGTTAAATGATGAATGATGTATTGATTTGTAAGTATTGTGGTCATAAGGGGAAACAATTGCATCAACATTTAAAAGCTGTTCATAATTAGACAATAAAGGAATATAGAGCAAAATTTGGTGAATATGAATTATCTCAAATTGGATTTAACCCTAAATCTATGGATCCTTCTATAAATGGTATGGTAGAATGCAAAATTTGTAAAAAAATGGGGAAGAATCTTGCTCAACATATAATTTATCACCATAATATGAGCATTAATCAATATAGGCAATTGTACCCTTTGGCAAGAATTTCTGTAAATAATAAGTCTTGCTTTAAACACAATAAAGCCACTACAAGGTTGTCCAAAGAATAGATTAAAAAGTGGTTTATGGAAAATGATATGGGGCAATTTTTAGGACAAACTGGACCTTTTAAATTATATAACACCAATCCTAGTGTATACGATTCTTTATTGTTTCATACAAATGAAGTTTCTAAAAAGTTAAGAATAACACTTTAGGATCGAATAACATTTATAATATTAGATTATAGTATTAAGGATTATATGTGTAAGTGCGGGTCTTCCTACACAAAAAATAAGTATTGCCGTAAATGTAAACCAACTTACCCTTCTTATTAGTGGTTTATTTGGAAAAACCCTAAAGCTACTAAAGAATAGTATTAGAACTTTAAAGAGAAGAATGTCAATAATAAATGTAAAACTTTGAACAATTTAATTACAGAATTTGGTGATTAGGTTGGCAAAGAAAAATATATGAAGTATTGGAAAAATGTTTTTCAAAAAAGAAATGGAATACCATATTCAAACAAATCTACTTAGTTATTTAACTAGATTTTTAAACGATTGGGAAACAAACTAGTTTATTATGGAGGGCATAATAAATAGTGGAAGTAGTATTTAACATTACATTAGAAATTAATTTGTGGACAAACTGTTTATTGTCTAGACTTTAAATGTGGAAATAAAAATATTGAATTTGATGGAACATATTGGCATAAAAATAAAAATAAAGATCTAATTAGAGATTAGATTTTAAGAAAAAGAGGTTATTAGATATTAAGGATATCTTAGGAAGATTTTGACCGTAACAAAGAATTAATAATTTAGACCTGTTTGGAATTTTTGAAATGAGTTATATCAAAAATAATAAATACAAAATATTATCTCCACAAGGAATGAGTGAATTTTAGGGAGTTAGAAAGGTTACTAAAAATTAGTATTTAATTATAAAAACTAATAAAAGAGAATTAACTTGTTCTTTAACCCATAAATTTATAATAGACGGAAAATAGATTATAGCTAAAGATTTAATTTCAGGAATATTTCTAACTAAATAGTAGAAAATTATAGATGTTACATACACAAAAGGTGAAATTTAGTTATATGATATCGTTTAGGTGAAAGATAATAATATTTTCATTATAGAAGATGGAATTATTTCCCATAATTGCCAATTTGCTTCATCTGGTGATAACGTCATCTCTAATGAAGTCTTATAGGCTTTAGATAAAGAATGTATTAGCGAACCAATTTAGAAGATGCACCATGATGAATTGTGGGTGTGGAGATTTCCTTAGAAATAGGAAAACTACATATTATCAGCAGACGTTGCTAGAGGTGATGGTTCTGACTTTTCAGCATTTCAAATTTTATCAATTTAGAAAAACGAACAAGTAGCTGAATTCAAAGGCAAGATTCCTACCACCGAATTTGGTCAGTTAATAGTTAGAACTGCAAAAATGTATAATGATGCATTAGTAATTGTGGAAAACGCAAGTATTGGATGGGCTGTACTTCAAGAAATTATAAATCTAGGATACAAAAATGTCTATTACCACAAAAAGGACTATAAATACATAGATCCTGAGCTACATTCTAAGATTAGACAGAGTAAAGTTTTGGAGAAACAGAGAGACATTATTGGATTTACAACTTCTTCAAGAACTAGACCATTAATTATAGAAAGAATGATCACAATCATAGAAAATCGTGAATTTATAATCCATTCTAAGAGGTTATTAAATTAGTTTTGGACATTCATTTGGTTGAATGGCAAACAACAGGCTATGAGAAGTTATAATGATGACCTTGTTATGGCTTTGGCAATTGGAATATGGGTAAGAAATACCGCATACATAATTAGAAAGGAAGCAAGGGCATTTGCTAAATCGAGATTAGCAAGTATAGATAGCGGATTGAATTTAAAACATCAACAAGAAAATACAGTTTCCTCTGGTTTTTTCAATTCGCATAATAATCTAGATAGACTCAATCAGGGCATCATAGACATTGGTTCTGAAACGATAGATTTAAACGACTTTTACTTCAGTAAAAGAACAAAGGATGAATAATGGATATATTTACCGCATTAAAGAGGGTGTTCTCTACAGGATTAATAGTATCGGATGTCAAAAACGATTCTATTAAGGTCATAGATACTCAAAGAACTCAGGCTTATTCCAAGAGAAATACCTTTTTTAGTAAATTACATAGAAATCAATATTACCAATCAACATTAGCTCAGAACTATTCAATAAATAGATTGGCGTTATATCGTGATTACGATATGATGGATTCTGACCCCATATTGAGTTCTGCATTAGATATTTACACCTTCTAGGCATTAACCAAAGATGAATATGGGGACATCATTAAGATCAAATCTAATGATGCTGAAATAGAATAGATATTAAGAGAATTATTCTATTAGAGATTAAGTTGTTAGTTCAACTTTTCTGTATGGTTCAGAAGTTTTGTTAAGTATGGCGATTTCTTCCTAGCATTAAGACTAGATGATGAATTAGGCATTATAGGTGCTTAGCCCATATCTGCTTATGATATGTAGAGAATAGAAAATGACGAAAGGAATCCTGATGCTTATTACTTTAGATTTGTAGCAGGTAATGATCAATTAATAGACAATTACAACGTAGGTCATTTCAGATTATTGAAGGATCCTAACTTCTTACCATATGGTCGTTCCGTATTGGAACCAGCTAGAAGGATATGGAAGAACTTCTCCCTTATGGTTGATGCTATGATGATTCAAAGAATCATGAGAGCACCATAGAGACGTGTATTTAAAGTAGACGTAGGCGATCTAGATAACTAGGAAGTTGGGCCATTCATGAATGATGTTATCCAGAAGATGAAGAAGATCCCTTATAAGGATCCTCAGACTGGATAGGTCAACCTTAAGTATAACATTCAAAATCTATTAGAAGACTTCTTTATCCCCGTTAGAGGTAAATAGGATGGATCATCCATAGAAACTCTGGCTGGAATGTAGAATAGTTTCATATAGGACATTAACTTTATTAAGTCTTATATGATGGCAGCACTGAAAATTCCTAAGGCATTCTTAACATTTGAATAGGGAATTGAAGCTAAAGCAACTTTAGCAAGTTTAGATATCATCTTTGCAAGATTGATTGAAGACCTTCAAAATTTGTTTTTAAGCTAGCTTTATCGTATAGCTTTGATACATTTATTCATATTAGGCTATACCGATGTTAATAATATCAATTTCAAACTATCCTTTAATAATCCTTCCAGTGTCAAAAAGATTCAATAGATGGAATTATGGGATAAGAAAGTTGATGTAGCAACTAAGATGGAAGAATCTAAGCATTTTTCACTATAGTACATTTATAAAAACATTTACGACATTAATGTTGAATAGGCTAAGTAGTTATTGGTTAAAGTGGTTGAAGATACTAAATTTAAAGCTCAATTAGCAGCAATTGAACAGGGTGGGGGCGAAGATACCTCAGGAATGGAACCAGCTAATTAGGAACAAGAAGCACCCGGATAGTTATAGCAACAAGTTCAGGAACAAACAGATATGGACATATAGTATTAGCCATTAACTAATAACTTTTAGGGTAATACCCCATTAAATCTAGATAAATAAGGAAACAAGGAAATTATGTTAGAAAGGATTAAACATAACAAAATCAAGAACACAGGAATTCTATATTAGATTCTTGTCCGTAAGATGATTTAGTAGTCAATTAATGGCTAGAAATCTAGATCACATCAAATCTTTTAGACTTATTTTAGAAAGAGTAAATAGTTAAGCAAGGAATTGTCAATCTATAATACATTAGTAAATACTAGATACGACAATGAATCCAAGGCTGCAGATTTATTCGAAGAGATGATTCAACAGAGAATGAAGTTAGATGAAATCAGACTAAATAAGTAGAAATTCTAGTGTATTAGATAGATCAAAAAGCACTATGACCTGAAGGACATCATGTCTATTAAGGTTGATAATTATAAGATCTATGCTAGCATATACAAGGTATTTGAAAGCCTGAAGGAAAGACAATACAATCCTATTTCTATAGTAGAATCCAAATACAGGATTATTGAGTTTATGTTGAAACCTCTTAGATAGCAAATAATCGATGAAGAATTATAGCTATTCAAACAACAATCTAAATAGATTAAGGAAAAAACTTTATAGCTATTTATATAGAAGTTTAATGAGAAATATAAGACATTAAATCCCAAACAGAGATAGCTTTTAAAGAAATATACTTATTCAATGTCCAGTAATGAATTACATGAATATATGAATAAGTAGATTACTCTATTAGAAGCAAAGCTTAAAGGTAATACAGAAATTAGTGATTAGTTGAAATCCGTGATTGAAAACATGGATAAGATTAAGAAGATAAAGAATACTGAAGACAAAGCGTATTCCTTATTGAACCTATATCAGATTGAAGGTTTACTGATATGAACACTGGGGCTAACTTTTAGGTATTTCCATCCCCAAATGCATTTGGACCAAAACGTAGACAGTTTAGAGATTTAATGCTTAGAGATGGAAAGAAAATTATATCGTAGCAATTTATGTAGTTAGATCCAACGGCTAAGGGTAAACTCAAACAGAACATAATACAAGGTATTTTTAATGTGGAAATTAAGGGAATAGATTTAAGTGATTTGGATCTGAAACCTTGTTTAAGATGTGCCTTTTCTCACATCAATTAGGGAAAATCTCCTCAAGACGCAGTGAAGAAGGCTATAATTTAGAATGTAGGAAGATATGGAAATTGACAACAGAAGTAACAATAACATTGATAATAGAAGCTGCAGCAGTATTAATTCCTTCAGTTATAACTATTCTTACACTATTAAAAAAGAAGTTCTATAAGCATACCATTGACAATATAACATAGAAACTTGACATTATGGCAAATTCCAATGAATAGAATTTGAAATTGATCCATAATGAATTGAATATACACAATAAAGCCTTAATGTCTTTTTTATAGGTAAAATAGGCTGGACAGAAAATAAGATAGATAACAAAACATGCGTTAGAGATCACTAAAGATGAAATGACATGTAAGTTATTAACCAAATTTACTGAAGATTTCGTTATTTTTGTTAGATAGGTGTTAGATATTGGCTTTTAGAACATCGGAAGGGAACAATTACTTTCTAAATTCGAATTGGCCAGAGACAACACCAATATTTATGGAATCGCTCAATTGAATGAAGAAAGATATAATTAGTGGTTGGCTTTGATAAAGGGTAGCGTTAGCAAGTATAAAGCTGACATACTCTAGATATACTCTGATAAAGTCAACAGTAAAAACAATAGATTCTTAGTAAAGTCTCTAGATTTCGCTCACACCATAGTAAAGTAGTTTGTTCTTTATTATGCAGCGTTCACAGAACAAGCAAAGGAATTATGATAATGGGAAATGGTGATTTATATTATAAAATATTAGAAATAGTAATGTTGGTCTTTCCCAGCTTAGTAACTCTGTTAATATTAATCAATAGAAGGTTCTACATGAAGAATTTGAATATATTGAAGGATCGTTTTGATATATTTGAAACCAAAACTTAGAACAATATGCGAGTCCTATTAACCAAGATTGATTAGCAATAGAAGAAACTAAGCAAACTTCTTCAAAGCAAAACTGTGGCAGAAAGGATTAGATAGATAACTAAACATGCAATAGAATATTGCGGTAACAGCATTATGAGTAAAGTGTTGACCAATTCTACTTAGAATATAATAGATTTTTCTAATTCTGTTTTGGATGAAGGCTTTGGCAATCAAGTAAAATAGCAATTAATAGCAAGATTAGATCTTACAAGGGATGTTTCTTTAGAATACATAGGTAAGTTCATATCTGAATAGAATGCCAAAATTTGGTACGATATGCAACGTCCTGTATGTTAGGCATACAAGAAAGCTATAATAGAAATATATGACGATCCTGTTAATGATAAGAATTCTAGATTTCTAATAAAGACTGAAGATTGGGTACAGACATTAACAAAAGAATTTATAACATTTGCCTCTATCTTGAAAAGAAATGGAGAATTGATATGCAATCTTTAAAATCATACATCATTAAGCTTATCAAACTGATTAATAAGAACAAAGACAAACAACTACATTTCTTCTATATTTCATTATTTACTAGATTCTACACCTTGTTTTGGTCTGATCCAACCCAATGTTTCGTAATAACTTCTTCATTCATGGTTATGATGGGCATATCCATATTTAAATAGTGTATAGATAAGGGGGTCGTGGGTGGCTAGTTTGATTATAAAGATATCATAGCAGGATTGTTAGGTTGGTTGGTTTCAATAAGCTTAACCATCATTAGGATGCATCAATATGGTGCTGGAATAGATTTATTTCCTTGTATGTAAAGAAATTGGAGAATTATAAATGAATAAATACGGAACAAAGATGCTATTAGTTGAAACTTTCCCATTTAGATTGGGATAGTCGGAAATACTATAGGAATCAATAAAATATGAAAATGGAACTCTACTTTTAACTGGCAGAATGCAATACGCCAATAAGAAAAACGGAAACGATAGAATTTATCCAAAACATCTGTTAGAAAGAGAAGTCCTGAAATACATGAATAAAATCAAAACTAACACCAGTTATGGGTAGTGTGACCATCCAGATAGTGATCAAATTTCCCTAAGAAATGTAGCGTTATTGGTTAAAGAATTAAAATGGGTGGGAGATTAGTTAATAGGAACTATATAGATTCTATCTAATAGAATTGGTTAGGATCTTAAAAACATTGTTTTAAAGAACAAGGGATCTCTGTCTATTTCTAGTAGAGGATTAGGTTCTTTACGTAGAACGGATAAAGGTGACGAAGTACAGGACGATTTTGAATTAATCGGTTGGGACTTAGTTGTGTAGCCCTCCACTCCTGGAGCAACCTTTTGGAACGATGGA
>Ga0209201_1002211_pt1 | contig 19581 bp, 15 predicted proteins | sample AD_UKC055_MetaG_FD_184411 | JGI IMG/M metagenome (GOLD analysis project Ga0209201, IMG submission 184411) | Active sludge microbial communities of municipal wastewater-treating anaerobic digesters from USA - AD_UKC055_MetaG (SPAdes) (version 2) | ecosystem: Engineered > Bioreactor > Anaerobic >...
ACAGAATCATGCAGTTATGGCAACTTGCGGGGGCTTGGTCGGCCCGCCGCAGATCTCACCGTCTGCGCGGTTCTATGCTCAAGTGCCTGTGCGAGTGCGGGGGTCCGGTGCTCGCTAAAACATCCGGATCCCCGCACGTCTCACGACCTTGCCCGTACTAACCCCTTGACCACAACACCGTCAACCCCGGACGCTGCCGCTTGGCATCTGCGTCGACTCTTACTATCCGACTGTGATGTTTGGATTTCTACGCTTTTGAAGGTTCAACGACAGTCAGTCCGGAAAAGTTACGGGCACCTTTGCTGCAGAGGTTATGGAAACAGTAAGCGTCCGGCTCCGGTGAAAATCCCACGCGCTGAGTTTCGGGCGGCTTTGCTGCAGAGGTTATGGAAACTGAGTAGTCCCCGCCCGTCAGGTTTGAGCCGTACGTTTCGGGCGGCTTTGCTGCAGAAGGCGGGAGTGACAGCCAATCTTCAATCTGTCAGGGGACTTCGATTCGGCCGCTGACGCCATCTGTTGAATCACAGGGAAACTCGGACATACGACCGGTCGTCGAACGAAACCGCGCCCAGGGCGAGGCCTTTCGTGGACTTGAATTTCGATATGCAGAGCGGGTCCGCCAGGAGTTGGCGTTCAAGAAGTGCTTCAGATTCCGCAAGCGTCGCGCCCAGTTCCGGATAGCCGTCTGACGCCAGCACGATTTCGCGCGCCCCTTCCGGAACGGGCACAACCATGACGTGATTTGACGCGACCCCGAACCCATCAAGGACACCGTAATCGTATTCAGAAGTCCCGCCGGCGTTCTGGAAAACGGACTGCGCGACCAGGAGCGGCATTACAAACTGCCGGCCGGCGTCCGCCGCCTTCAGTTCTTCAACCGTCTGCCCAAGGCGGATTCGGGAATTCAGGAACATGGCACGCGCCTCGGCCACGACCGAATCGACCTTCTTGGGAAAACAGACATAACGCCCGTCAATCAATGCCTGGCAGTCCCCCACGAACCACAGTTGTCGCCGGTACGCGCTGAACACCACCGCCGACGCGGTCAACCTGGATTCGGGGTGGGCCCTGACCATGTCCCACAGACCACCTTCCGTGTAAAACCGCGCGATTCGTGAAGTTGCACCCGACACGAATTCGTCGACAGTCGCCCGGGCCGCGAGCCCCGAAAGGACCTCCACCATCAGTTCCATGGCTTTCCTGCCGGCACTCCCGGACGAAAACCGCCGTTCCGATTTCGACGTCGCGCCGTCGATGACGCCGACAAAATCATCCGACACGAAGATCCCGTCTTCGCAATCGTCCACCCGCCCCGTTTTGGACTTCGAAAACCGTTCGATTTCATTCATCTTCAGACGCGCCTCACAAGAAGTTCCTTTTGAAGGGCAATTCCGGTCGGGTGACCATCCACGACGTCGCATGACACCACGGCGAAGTAATCGCCATCGAAACTCGAGCGAATCGGGATCTTTTTCAGCAGGTCCTCGGTGAAGAATCTTGCGGCGGCAACCGTTCCGTATGTGTGTGCGCCGGAAAACAGGAGAACCTTGTGCTGGTCGTTCGAAAACGGGTTCCCGACCCTGATTATCAGGCCGTAGTCGGAAGTGACGACACGATCACGAACAGTCGGCACGAATTCGGCCGTCCCCTGCGCGTCCTGCCAGGAAATCACGCTGTCCTTCTGGAACACGGGGGAATCCGGTCGGATCTTTTCCAGCAGCAACTGCGCGATTCGATTGTTTTTCGGCCCGCCAAGGATGATGAGGTCGGATTCGATCCTGTCCGTCATTTCATCCTCGGACAGCAGGATATTCCGGGTGTTGACGTTCCCGTAGGCCCGGGCCAGGGACCCGATCACCAGCGCCAGGGCCCTCACCTGACCAATGCCCGTTGCGGGCCTGTAGTACTGGCCGGTGTCAGTTTTTGTCGATGTTGCCGCGCAAATCGACAGGCTCCTGACGCTCTTGAAGCCCCACAGACGCCTTCCTGGAATGGCCGCTGCGAACTTCCGGATCAGGAAACCACCGGCCAGACCGATGCCGACCCAGACAACATTGACGACAAGCCCCAGGAGTAACTCGCCCACTTTGGTGTTCCCGCAGACAGGAAATGGTTCCGGCAGATAATGCCATGTTTGCGACGACCTTTGAAGCCGGGGGAAGAAGGCGCAAAGATTTCACACCTGGCGCAGGCCGGAATTTGACGCGGAAAATCGTGGTGCGGGCGGCGGTCAGTTTCGGGCGGCTTTGGCGCAGAGGTTATGGAAACTAGTAGCAGTAGCCGTCGCCACCGCATTACTCGTCGTTGCGGGCGCCTTGGCTGCACAGAAGATGGAGGCCTGCTCCCATTCGCCAGGTGGAACTCGTAATCGATTAGCGGGCCCGTTCGCTGAAGAAAGCTCCCTTCAGACGACGCAGCAGAACCTTGACCAGTTTGGACGCATTCAAAAGTAGCCTTGACATGGCAACGGGCCGAGGGCTATCTTTGCCCGGCATAGCGAGTTGTGCGGCTCTTGTGGCTTCGGCGCCAAGTATTGAGGTAGCGTATGTCCCCCATGCGAAAGCCCTCGAATCTTCAGTTCGTGGATTCGGTTGTGTCAGCTTCCAGCGGCCTTGAAAAACTGGCCTCGACATCGGACGGAACCGCTTGCCTGGACGCCAGAATCAAGGTCATAACCCCTATTATTGGCGGCGGCAGCGAGGCCGGTACTTCGGGTAATGCTGACCCGATCCGCGCCGCGTCAATCCGTGGTGCCTTGCGATTCTGGTGGCGGGCCACGGTTGATTGCCATGGAATTGGCGCGGCGGGGTTGTGCGAAAAAGAACGATCCTTGTTCGGCGGAACCGGAAGCGGTGACCTGGGTGTGCCGTCACGGGTCAAGGTATCAGTCAAAATCGAAAACCCCGGGCAATTCGGTCCGGCGGGCGAGCACCGCCGAGCCAGACAGGGGCAGGGCGGTCCGCCGAAACCACCCAGCGCCCTTGCACATTTCAACTGTGGTCCTGCATACGCCCTCTGGACCCTGCAGCAACCGGATTCCGTCCGTAACCAGTCACAGTATCTTGGCCGTGCCTGTCCCACGAAAAGTGTCAGAACAGGTGTCAGTTTTTCACTGTGTGTGACTTTTCCCGCGGAACACGAATCGGAAATCGTCACTGCATTGCGTGCTTGGATCGCCTTTGGTGGTTACGGTGCAAGGACACGGAGGGGGCTTGGCAGCCTCGAGCTTCTTGAAGATCTCAGGCTGTCAGGTGGCGCCAGTGTTAATACACGCACGTTTCCTCGCTGCTGGACATTGAATGAAATCAGGACGGATCTCGGTGGGGCGCTTGGAACAATTGGTGGTCCCGGCCTGCAACATCGCTGGCCGCATCTGAAAGGGGCTTACGTCTTTGTCGGATCCCCATGCGATTCAGCGAGGGACGCGTGGGAAAACGCCATCCAGGCACTTGCCGACATTCGACAGGGCGAAGGTACCGGACGAAAAAAACGCGACCCCGTACCCGACAGCAAGCCTGGCCGAAGTTACTGGCCCGAACCTGATTTGCTCCGGACAATACGGTCCACCTTTGGACGAGTGGACTGGGGTACTCACGCTCCTCGAACACCACTGAACAGAAATTTCCTGCGCGCCGATTTTGGTCTTCCCATTCAGTTCAAATTCCAGAAAGGGAATCCAGCCGCGCGTAATGATCCCGAAGCCGACTCGACGCTCAGTTATGCCCCCACCGACAGGCTCGCATCGCCACTGATCGTTAAAGCCTTGCCAGTCAACGTCGATGGAAGGATTCAATACGCACCGATGGCCGTACTTTTGAACGTCGTTCGTGCCAACGCCCTTGCGGGCGATGTCTGCTTGACTTTCAAGAACGGCTCCGTTTACCACCCATCGGCGGCGGAATTGAAACCTGCCGCTACGCCTTTTTCGCTTGGATCCATGCCAGTTCCGAAGAATGCCGACGCGTTCGACATATTCTTTTCAAATTTCACGCATCTGAACCATGGTTTCGAGGTGACGATATGAGTAGACACCTCCTTATGGTTTCTGTTGGGCCGGTGGCTGATTTCATATCGGCATCGCGTCGGACGCGGGACGTTCATTTTTCGTCATGGTTTGTCGCCGAAATGGGTCGTGCCGCGGCCGGGGTACTGGCTCAGAAGGGCGAACTTGTTTTTCCCGCCGACATTTCCAGAAGTGACTGCCCCGTGAGCGACCGCGTGCTTGTCTGGCTGAAAGACGGCGTCGACCCGGTGGAAGCGACATCCGCCGTCAGGGCTGCGGTTATCAAGGTCTGGCGGGAACAGGCCGCCCTCGTGCAGAAGAAACATGCGGCAATCGGCATCAATCAGTCGATCTGGGACGCCCAACTGAACGACCCTGATCTGCTGGAGTTGTTTTCCGCATGGGTCGTTTATGACGGCAAGCCTGACGACGGCCAGGAATATATTGCCGCGCGTCGACGTGTTGAAGATCTCCTGAATGCACGTGAAACCTGCACCGACTTCGGTCCGTGGACAGGGCCCGGAGCAGTGCCGAAGAACTCCCTTGACGGAAGGCGGGAAACGGTCCTGAACGATTCCGCGCAGGCCAGAAGGAACAGGGTCGCGCGGGGCATCCGGGAAAACGAACAGCTTGACATGCCGGGGGTTGTGAAACGGCTCGGTGACGGCGGCGCCACTCGTTTTGTTTCTGTTTCAAGACTCGCGGTTGACCCTTATGTCCGCGGTTGCCAGGCGAACCCCCGCCGCAAGGCCGTTGTTGATGGCGTGGCCGCAACTGCAACCCAGTCCACTATCAAGGATTTGCCTTTCAACCGCACCCAGGACCCGGTATTCAGCGACTTCCCGTACGACGGACAACTCCTGATGGAAAACCGGCTTGATTCCATGATCAAGCGTGAATTCAACGACGATCAGGCAATCGTGCAGGCGCTTTCCAGCATCCGCGGGATTATTTCAGGCGCGACAGAACCCTATCCCTACCTTGCCGTGCTGGCCTGCGACGGCGACCGGATGGGCAGTCATTCCGGTATCGCTTCGATGAAGACCCATCAGGACTTCTCCCGGAACTTGTCGTCGTTTGCCATCAAAGCATCGGATATCGTCAAAGCACATCACGGAAGCCTTGTGTACGCGGGTGGTGACGATGTCCTTGCCTTCATGCCGCTTGATACGGCGGTCAGGTGCGCCGATGAACTGAACAGGCAATTCGGCAGTTTCATTCCTGGTGGGACGTTGTCGGTCGGTATCGCGGTGGTGCACGCCCTGACGCCGATGGCAGGAAGCATGATCCGGTTTGCCGAACGCGCACAGGCGCTGGCCAAGGTTTCAAGGAATGCCCTGGCCGTCACGATTCACAAAAGGTCGGGGGCGCCCATGTCATGGGTGTGTTCATGGGACGACGATCCCGCGGCCCTTGTTGACAAGTACGCCAGTCTTTTCGAAGACGAAGTTCTGCCAGGCAAGGCGGCTTACAACCTGCGAAAACTGGTTGAACCTTATGCGACCGGGGCGCCCTGGGTCACCGCAGATCTTGTGAAGGCGGAAGTCGCCGGGCTTTTGGACAAAAAGAAAATTCCTTTGGCAAAACGCCAGCAAGTCGTTGATGACTTCACCGCAATTGTCGGCGCCGCTGATAGCCGTGCCGTCGAAAACGTCATGCACCTGGCCGACTCGCTGATTGTCGCCAGGATGATTCTCGCGGCCCAGCAGCAGGCAAGAGGGAGATAGCGATGTCCCAGGTTATTCGAATAACGCCTGACGGTTCCTTGCTGTTTCGTGATGCGCGCCCATTCAGCGCGGGGGTTGAAGCCGTGACCCTTCCCTTCCCACTCCCGCAGACGATTGCCGGCGCCGTCAGGACAACGATCGGCAGCGCCAGCGGTTACGATTTTGTTGACCCTTCGCGCAAGCAGGACTGCGTCGATGAAGTCATGAAGTGGTCGGTACACGGACCACTGCTTGAACTCGCAGGAAACAGGTTCTATCCGGCTCCGGCAGACGCCCATGTGACTGAATCAACAGTTCTTCCAATGATTCCCCTGGAACCCGGGCCTGGCTGCGGCTCCAACCTGCCGGACGGACTTCTGCCAATGGGCGCCAAGGGCGGCAACGCCGGCAAGCCGGACGCCTCGGCCCCCGCTTTCTGGCCCGAATCGCTGGTCGTGGCATGGCTGACTGGCGGGACCGTACCGCACGACCTTCGCGTTGAACTGAAGCGGCATGGATTCACGCCGGGGATTGAACCCCGAACCGGCATCGAGGTCGCCACAATCAGCCAGTGTGTGAAGGATGCCATGCTTTTCGGTTCCCAGCGGCTCCAGGTCGATGCCATGTCGGAATCGGACGGCTACCGTCGCGGTTCATATATCGTAAAAGTCGATGCGGCGCCCGATCTGCGTTCGTCCTGCCTGGGCCGGGTCGGCGGTGAAAGCGGCATCGCCAGGTTCTCGGCCATCGAAGCGTCATCGTGGCCTGCCATGCCGCAGGAACTGATCAAGGCGGTCGGCAGCACAAAAAACCTGAAGATGCAGTTGGTGACTCCGGCAATCTTCGGCGCGGGATTCCACCCGGCGGCCATACCGGGGTTGTCGCTGGTCGGCGCCTGCGTCCCCCGGTGGATCCCGGTCGCCGGATGGGATTACGCGAATCGTCAGCCGAAGCCGCTGCGCAGGATGGCGCCTGCCGGCAGCGTTTACTTTTTCAAGGCCGACAGCCCGGAAGTGGCCGTCAAGATTGCCAGGGATAATTGGATACGACCAATGTCCGACGAACGGACCGACCAGATGGCCGGTTTCGGTTTGGCGGCGTGGGGCGTCTGGTGATTTCGGAATCCAGCGGGGAGTATGTCATGGAACAGCGAGTCTATCTGGTTCACGCGCTTTCTCCGGTTCATGCGGGTACTGGCCAGGGCACCGGCATCATCGATCTGCCGATTTCGAGGGACGTGGCCACGGCCCTGCCCATCATTCCGGGTAGTTCGGTCAAGGGTTGCCTCCGGTCATGGTTTTCGGAACGCGGCGCCGCGCAGAACAAAATCGTTGCCGCCTTCGGTCCCGACACGGCAAACGCGTCGGATCATGCAGGTGCCGCCTGCTTCGGCGATGCCAAGCTGCTGTGCCTGCCGGTCCGTTCGTTCAAGGGTGTTTTTGCATGGGTCAGTTCCCCGATGGTTCTCAACAGGTTCAGAACTGATTCAGGGCTAACGTCCACGGACGCGCCCGACGTGGTTTTCGGGGCCGGGGCTTCGGCGATCAAGACGCCCGACTCGGCAGTTACGATGAACAATCTCGTTTATCTTGAAGACCTTGATGTGCCCGTCGACACCAATCGCGATGCAGATAAGTGGGCCACCGTCATATCTGGAAAAGTCTTCCCGTCGACGATGGCCGACCATGCCGTCTACCGGCAGGAATTCATGAAGCGTTTTGTGATCGTCACCGACGACGTGTTCCGTTTCCTGTACGAACACGCCGTCGAACTTAACGCGCACATACGGATCCAGGACGAATCCAAGACGGTGCAGAAAGGTGCGCTCTGGTACGAAGAAGCTCTCCCGGCGGAAAGCATCCTCTGGGGGATGGTGGCCGCCGAAGGTTCATACAGATATCGTGTCCAGAAAGCCCGGAATCCAGGGATGGCGGACGACGACCAACTGAAAGATGCCAGGGACGTCCTGGATTTCCTGTTCCCGTCGAGCCTGTCGACGAGCCTGCTGCAGTTCGGCGGCAAGGCATCGACCGGCAAGGGCAGGGTCAGGCTCATTTGAGGTGTGAAAATGCCGGTTAACATCAGATCCCAGGTGTTCGCAAAGAGTGCCTATGAAAAAGTCAGCGCCGTGGCTGGCGGCGTCCATGGGGTCAGCGCGGCCGACTATGGCAGGCACTGTCGAAAATTCCCATTGCTGATCCGGTCATGCGGCCTGATGGAAGTGGTTGCTTTTGCAAGGGCAAAGGGGGCCGGTGAAGGCGGCCTGGCGCAGGCATACGCGCGGTATATTCAGGATCTTCTTCAAGCTGCCGGGTTGACCGAGGAAGCGATCAGGACATGTCCGAACGCGGAAACCTACATGGTTTATTCCGCGCGGGCCATGGAAATCGCCGGCTGGTTCAAGCGTTATGCCGAAGCCACGCTGGGTGAGGGTTGAACCGTCGGGGTGAAAAATGCCTTTTCAAGCTGTACGTGACCGTCTGAAGCAATTGGATTACCAGCCCGACGGAAATTCGGGCCTGCTGCTGGACAAATACGTTAAGACCCTGGGGGACGATCACCAGGCGCAACATGAAGTGTACAAACATCTCCAGGGGCAGACCTGGTTCTGCAATCCATCAAGCGTTTATCTGCTTGCGTTGAAGATGCGGATCAGGTGCGCCGTCGAATGCGGGTGTGGTTCGGCCCTGTTCCGGTCCGTCAGCCGTGTCGCGGTGGGACTGGGCGCCGACAGCGTGCTGGAAAACAGCCTGACACTGTCCAGGACCTACGGCACCCCGGCGATCCCTGGTGAAGCGTTGAAGGGTCTCGCGCGTCACTACTGCCTGACAAGGCTTGGCGGGTTCAGGAAAGGTGTTGTTGAAACATGCAACGAAGCCACGGATATGCAGCGGGCGCCCTATCTCCCCAGCCCGGTGGGATGGCACGACGGCAGCCTGCGCGGCCAGGAACTTGCCGAAGCGCATGCGAAGATCGAAGAACTGGCGTCCAGGGGCATCGTTGATCCTGACGGGTATTCAATGTTCGACTACCTTTTCGGACATGAATGCGCGGCGGCCTGCGTGGCCTTCCATGAAGCGTGGTGGGTGCCGGAATCCAGCCAGGGGGGGCCGTTCCTGGAAGATGTGATGACGGTTCACCACCAGGACTACTACAGCGGCGACCCATCCACTGGAAACGTTCCGCCGCCGGCTGATTACGACAGCCCGAACCCGATTCCATTCATTGACGTTGGCCCAGGCAATGTGTTCTGGGTCACGGTGGCTGGCGAGCCCGCTCTGCGGACCCTCGGGTTGAAGATTCTCGGGATGGCGCTGGCTGACGACGGAATCGGCGCAAAGACCTCGACCGGTTTCGGGCACCTGAAACTCATCGGAAACGAAGATCTGCGCAACCAGGAACTGAACACGGAATTCATGTCATTTGCTCGACGTGAACCGGGCCCGGTGCCGGTATCAATCCCGACACCGGTTGCCACGCCCCCGGCTGCGACCAGGCCACCCGCACCACCGCAGGATCCCGCAAAGGCCGCGGCGGATGCCGAACGCGGCAGAATCCGGGCGGAACTTGGCGCCAGGTTTGAAAAGGAATTCGACGGTCGACATCCGGTGGACGTCATGACGCTTCTGAAGAAGCTGCCGGATGAAGAGGCCTTGTTCCGAAGCTATGCAGCTGATAAACTCAGCGAAGACGCGCGTGTCAGGGAGTGGAAGAAAACCAAGACCGCTGACTTCGGCCTGATCAAGGACTGGCGCAGGGCATTCGAGACTGAGTTGCAGCGGCGTCTGTCCTGATCAACCGAAAACTGACTGAATATTCAAACGGGGTCACCATGGTCCACCATTACAGGGCACAGTTTTTTTTCCCGTTCGCCTGGAAGCAGGGAACCTTTCAAAGGATTGAATCCGGGGTCACCCTCGTTCCCGGAAAAGCGAAAGACAAGCCCGGGAACAACCATACCTGGTTCATGCGGACACCGGGGCTGACCCCTCATTCGCCATCAACATTCGGCGAATATCAGTATTTTCATCCGCACACGCGCGCCCTGCTTTTCGGGGACGGTGAAAAAGCCGATCGCACGCTGATCGTGTACGAGGTCTGCCCGGACAAGATCAAGGACGCCAGGGTATCCGTCACATTCACAAGGGACGGCGCGAAACGAACGGTGACGTTGGATCTGGACTGGGTCCTGATCAACCTGTACGACATGGACGTCGGATGCGTTTCTTTCGGGGTGAAGTACACGCGTCCGGACAAGGACAATCCCGACGACCAACCGGATATCACGTTCGCTGACGTGCTGGACGTCAACAACGTTCTTCGACGGTCGGCGCCGTCATTCCTTGATTTTTCAATCGTGGAACAGGGGCCGCTGGCCTGTTTCCAGGGTTGCGCGCTGGACAAATGCCGGCAAAAAGAAAACACACCTGCCAAAGCCTGGGATGGAGTGAAGTGGGCCGACTGCCAGAAGGGTGCCCGTGAACTGGCGGACACCATAAAAGTCAGTGCTGGAAACCAGCAAATCCTGTCCGAAGATTTCGGGGTTGATTTTGACAGTTTCGTGACCGGCGGCAAGCCGAATGACGCTTATTACATCGGGGCACAGTTCGGTCACTGGATTGACACATGGCTGAATGAACTGAATCAGGCAAACGAAGAAGCCGCATCTGACTGGAAACACATCACGTCCGCGGACATCAGGCCGATCCTGGATGAAAGAAATTTTGTCTGTTCGTACCTTGTCTGTGACCAAGACGACACGGGCCTTGTGGGTGTGCCACATTCGCCAGGTTCCGAAATTCCGTCCGACAACAAATTCGGGATTCTGACTGACGAACCAGACAAATTTCGTGACAACCTCTATCGATACATTTTCGTTGACCCGAAGGGCGCCTCATACATGGATCACGGACGGTTCCGTGATACATGCCTTCAGAACGTGCTGTACAACCGCTTCGCCGATCAAGGAAGTTACTATGCCTATTCCAGGTACAGCGGAACGTACCTGCTTCACGGTGAATTCGACTTCTTTCCCAACCTGATTTCCCGCCACTTCAATTCAATGTATTTCCAGATGGCCACCCTGGCCATCACGTATCGGGCAATCCTGCTCGAACTGTCCAGACGGTCGGCCGAACTTGCAGGCAAGGTTAAACAAGTCGACGACCTCGAAAAAGAAGAACTCCACGGTGAATTGGAGGACCTGCGGGCGGACTTCCTTAAGTTCAACAACAAGTACTGGTTTTCCGAAATCACCGGCCAGGAAATGGGGATAGAAATTTTTGAACTCTGGTCCAGGAACATGGGTAACGATAAGCTGTTCCAGGAGGTCGAAAAGGAAATTGCGGCCCTGCACGATTTCAGCAGCGCGACGATTGGCCACAGGATCGGCACGTTGACATACATCAGCTGGGGCATGGTGCCACTGTCGATTCTCGCTCTTTTGAGCGGCTGGCTCGGGTTGTCCATCTTCAGCGACAAGGAATTGTTCTGGCGGTGTTACATCTGGTGGTCGCTGGGATTGTCGGTTCTGGGGTTGGGCCTGTTCCTTGTTTTCTGGCTCCATGGGAAATCAATGATCAGACGTATCGCCGACAGGTGTGACAAAAAGAAACGACGACTTCGCCGCAGGAAGCAATGACCAGCGTTCCGCGCAATGTCTTGAATTCAACCTGTCGAATTTTACGATTGAACGAAGGCCGCACGACTTCACCATCACACCACCACCGCGACCGGCGGGCCAGAAAGATGACCGTCGCCGAAGACCAACGAGGCCTCGCGGCAGCGCCCGCAGACACGGTAGACGCGCAGTTCGTCTTCGGGGTCAAGGATACACGCGATTTCCTGCAGCATGGCTTCCATGCGGGTGTCGGTGGTGACGATTTCGATGACACCCGAACGCACCTGCCATCCGTTGAACCGCAGCACGTCCCTGACCCGGCGACGGCGGTCGCGGTCCCCGACCGAATCGATGACCACCCAGAGCTGATATGCCTCGCCCATCGCGTCACCTACCACTTCAGTTCGAACGGCTGGAAGCGCGCGCCGTCCACGCCTTCCACGACCTGGCGCAGGCTCATGACCTGGCGGTACAGGTGTTCCCGGAAGGTTGCCTGCCGGTCGGCCTTGTCGGCCACGCTGGTTGACATCAGCGCTTCGAAGTCCTGGATCAGGCGCGTCATTCCGGCGTGCGACAGCCGCACCTTGTACGGTCCCTTTTCCGACCGTATGAAATCCGCCGGCCCCAGCAACCTGTGGTTCACGGCGTTCAGCACCACCCGGTCCACCACGAACCGGAACGGTTCCATCATGTCGGCGGCCAGCGCGGCGTACCGGCCCTTGCCGTCGTGCATCACGCCCATGTACGGGTCAAGCCCGGTCGAAAGAATCGTCGTGTGCGTCAACCTGAATAACTGCGTGTAAAGCAGGTTCAGCATCACGTTGACCGGGTCTTCCGCACCCCTGGCATACCGGCCGGGGAATTCGCCAAGTTCCGCCCTGGTCCAGGTCTGCCACTGGGAAAAATACGCGTGGGCCGCGCGCCCCTCGATCCCCATCAGCGTATCGGTCGACTTTGCCGCAACGGCATCCCGTATTGCCGACGCCAGATCCTGCATCAGTTTCGTCACATCTTCGCGCCGGCGGCGGGCGGTCATGCGGGTGTTCCGAATCTTTGCCGCGACCAGCTGGCTGGCGGCCGACAGGGCGACGCCGTCCCTTTTCATCCACTCCCACTGCGCCATTGCGGCGGGAGAAGGACTTCGCACCTTGTCTGGCAGAACCAGACCCAGCGGTGTGCCGTCCCATTTGTGGAACGCGATGGGAATCCGGTTGACCATGGCCCGCTGGACCACCGAGCCGCTTATCCAGCGCCCGCCCAGCACGACGATTTCCGACAGCTCGTTCCACGGAACCATCCGGGATTTTTCGCCTTCCTTGTCGATCACAAGGCCGCGTTTGCAGCCGGAAAGCCTGGCCTGCCCGGTAATAACGTACACCGGCTTACGCAGCGGCATCGGGGGGAACACCGCGGGGCCCCACCTGACGCCGCCCCTGTCCTGCAAGCCTTCAACGGCATCGCATGCGTCGGCCGCCCCGCCGGTCGCGGCAAGAAAATCCTTCAGCCACGCGCGCGGTTCCAGCGTCTTCGCGTCGGAGCCGGGGGGCAACCTGTCGGTGACACCGATAACACGCCCGCCACCCTTGTCGGTTTCGATGGCCATGGACTTACAGAAGAGGGCGCCCAGGAACTTGAACCCGGCTTCAAAGGACGTTTCGGCAGTCTTTTCATCGTTCAGGACAAGGTTCAGGCGTTCCAGTTCGTCGCGGACGATTTCGACTGCCTGCGAAGCCTGTTCGGGCTTCTTGCACAGAATCACGAAATCATCCGCGTACCTGACCAGGCGATATCCCTTTTCCGTGATCGTTTCATCCAGCGCATCAAGATACAGGTTGGCCAGCATGGGCGAAACGACGGCACCCTGCGGCAACCCCTTACTGCGCCGGAACAACGTCCCCGAAAATTCGACCGGTGCGCACGCCCATGCCATCAGTGAGTCAACGACCGGGTCGTCCCCGAAATACGCCTCCAGCCGAATCCGCAACAGGTCCCAGTCCACTTCATCAAAAAACGACCGGACGTCCGCGTCCAGAACATGGACGAACCCCTCGTCACGGGCCCGGGCGACCGCCTCACGCGCCGTCAGGTGCGACAGCCCCGGACGGTACGCGTGCGACACGTCTTCCCACAACTGTGCAATCGCCGGCGCCAGTTCAGTCATCACCACCCGCTGCAGGAACCTGTCTTCGATCGTTGGAATGGCCAGCGGGCGCAGCTTTTCACCGCCGTCTTCTTTTCTTTCCTGAATCAGCAACCCACGCAACGGTGACGGCTCGACACGCCCGGTGCGCAGGCGGGAAGTCAACTTCGGGGTGTAAACAGTCAACCGATCCAGAAATTCATCGAATTCAACGCCGTCCACCCCGGGCGCCCGCCCGGCCTGGCACATTGCGAGCCTGACATTCGTGAAATTGTCCAGCGTCGCGGCCCGTTCAAGTATCGTCGCCGCGGGAGTCGGCGGCCAAGCTGCGGCCGGGACGGGGAAGCCGACAATCGCATACCGGCCCTGTCCCATGCGACGGTTGGACGGACGGCTGACACCGACGATCCCCCCAAGCATCAGGGGAACAGCCCAGCGCCCCACCCCACCGGGAAACCCAATGACGATCCTGCCCGAAACACCTTCCAGCCTTTTGGGATTCCGGTTGTTTTTCGGATTTGGATAGGTGACGTCGGTCCGCAGCAGCCTGTTTTCAATCACTTCAAGCCCGGCCGGCATTTCCAGCCCGTCAAGAAACGAAGCGCCAGGCCACCAGTCATGCAGGCCGCGCCACAGATTTTCCAGAAACTTGTCAGGATAGAAGCAGGTGCCGTCCATCAAAGTCCGGCCGGTGTCGGCGGTACGCCGGATGAAAAACGGCGAAAGGAACCTGATTTCAACAGATTCCATGTTCGCCAGTTCGGAAACGGCCTGTTCCACATCAAACAGTGAAAGGGCCGCCGGAGGACGATCCCCTGGGGGAAGGCCTGTTACGGCGTCAACAATCGCCTCGATACGGTAATTGTTTCCAAACGGCGCCCCGGAGGTATTCCCGAACTTCGTTGCCGGCGACCGCGAAACAAGGCCGACGAGATCGGCTGGACTGATGGGCCCATGGGGATGAATGGCCACGCCAAAGTTGTACAGATCCCCGGAATGATAAACCGCGCGGCCGCGTTCAGGCGTGTAGAAAGCAACGCCGGGTGGAAAATCCGGCGGGTTGCCCAGCCGGTCCAGAATCGTTGCGTACATGGCCGTGTGGTGAAAGAAATGCAGCCGGGTTTCGCGCTGGAACCGGAGCCTGAAGTTAACAAGGTGAAGAAGATCCAATGCACACCCCGCAAAGGGCAATGACACGGCCATACATTAACGGACTGGTGTCGATTGTATTTGCTGGCCGGCGTGGATGTCCATACCAATCTGCCGCCGGGAGGCCGCAAAGTTTGCGCATACGCGAGGAACTGATTTTTGACGCGAAAATCGAGTTGACGGGGGTGGACGCAGGGCAAATCCCGAAATACCCAACAAATACCGACCATTTCGACAGAAAACCGCAGAGATTCTTGCAAATTCTCGCGTCAAATCGAAATAGTCCTATGAAATCAACTTGTTATACGACGAACAACAGGCTTGTTCTGCGCTTTTTCCGAAATGGCCGATCCAAAAATTCCTGAAAATTGGGGGTCGCGTCAAACCGGGCTGAAATGCTAAAGTACTTCAAGACCTTACAAAGCCAGGGTTACGGGCACCTTTGCTGTAGAGGTTATGGAAACATCACGGACTTGGCGATCACGTCCGGGCGGCTCTTAGGTTACGGGCACCTTTGCTGTAGAGGTTATGGAAACTTTACGTTATCCATTTGAACACCCCTTGAAATTCAGTTACGGGCACCTTTGCTGTAGAGGTTATGGAAACTACACCTTTGAGCGAGGAGCCAGATCAATGATTTGTTACGGGCACCTTTGCTGTAGAGGTTATGGAAACACATAAATCGTCCCCGGCTCCGCTGCCTTTGAGTTACGGGCACCTTTGCTGTAGAGGTTATGGAAACTTTGTGGAGCTTTGGAAACATCCGACGATGTACAAGTTACGGGCACCTTTGCTGTAGAGGTTATGGAAACTTTCTCTGATGTTCGACATTGTAATCACCTTTTGAGTTACGGGCACCTTTGCTGTAGAGGTTATGGAAACTTCCGTCGAAGGATGAAAACCGCGCCTTGCCCGCCTTGGTTACGGGCACCTTTGCTGTAGAGGTTATGGAAACCGTCCAGTGTGTGTTGGATCGACCGCCTAAATCTGTTACGGGCACCTTTGCTGTAGAGGTTATGGAAACACGGCATGCCGGGAGAGGGAACCACCTCCACACAGTTACGGGCACCTTTGCTGTAGAGGTTATGGAAACACAAGCAGGGGTTACATCCATTTTTCGGATAGTTTGTTACGGGCACCTTTGCTGTAGAGGTTATGGAAACATGGCCCTTGTCCTCTCAGGTTCGGGCAGAATGCGTTACGGGCACCTTTGCTGTAGAGGTTATGGAAACTCCCCGGGGTTGAAGTTATCTTCCCAGCAGTCTGCGTTACGGGCACCTTTGCTGTAGAGGTTATGGAAACCGACCCAACAACGATCCGACCATCCCGGATCCCCGTTACGGGCACCTTTGCTGTAGAGGTTATGGAAACCCTTGTACGTCGTTTCCATCTTCCTCTCCTGTTGTTACGGGCACCTTTGCTGTAGAGGTTATGGAAACGAAGTGGAAGTATTCAGATGACATCGGGCCCGGGTTACGGGCACCTTTGCTGTAGAGGTTATGGAAACACGCCGTTGACAATGACTGGCTCGAAAACATCAGCCGTTACGGGCACCTTTGCTGTAGAGGTTATGGAAACTTACACATCCCGCCCGCTACCGCCATCGCAACCGCGTTACGGGCACCTTTGCTGTAGAGGTTATGGAAACCGTTGTTCCCGTAAAAATAACACTGACCACCAAGTTACGGGCACCTTTGCTGTAGAGGTTATGGAAACCTGCTGCCTGTGTATGTCTTTGCACAACGGACGGTTACGGGCACCTTTGCTGTAGAGGTTATGGAAACCTTATTCACTGAACTACTCCTCGGCGGCGGCCGGCCACGTCCGTCAAGGTGGTGTACGAAGGATTTTGCATCGTGTGACATCCTCCGTTTCTGTTAAGCCGCTGCATCCGGCAGCGACGTAAATCCCGATATCAGTCTTTCCGGTGCCTGTTGGCCCACGTTGGCGGCCATTTTCAGGGTTTCCTGTGTCATGTAGCACCTGGTAACCATCCACTCGTCGTTCTGTTCGCACAGGACGGCGCCGACGAGGCGGATGATGGCCTCGCGGTTGGGGAAAATACCCACCACGTCAGTCCTTCGGCGCATTTCCTTGTTCAGTCGTTCCTGGGGATTGTTGGACCAGATCTGCTTCCAATGGGCTTCCGGGAAGTCAGCAAAGGCCAGGATGTCGTCGGCTGCGTCTTCAAGCGTTTTCGCCGCATCCGGGAAGCGGGCGAGCTCGCCGACAAGCTTACGCAGTGCATCCTGTGCATCTTTCTTCTGCGGCTGGACAAAGACTGTCCGCAGCGCGGCGGCCACAAAGCCCTGAGCCTTCTTTGGGACCTTGCACAGCAGGTTACGGGCAAAGTGCGTGCGGCACCGCTGCCATGACACGCCGGGCATCTCGGACGCGATGGCCGCCTTCAGGCCCTTGTGAGCGTCGGATATCACCAGCTTCACGCCGGATAGGCCGCGGGCGCTCAGACCACGCAGGAAATCGGTCCAGGCGGCCTCGTCCTCGGACGTGGATACGCCCAGGCCCAGTATCTGCCGGTGCCCGTCGTTGTTGACGCCGGTCGCTATCATCACGCACACGCTGACCACACAGCCGCCTTCCCGGCACCGGACCGCAAGTGCGTCCACCCACATATACGGGTATCCACCGGCCAGCGGTCTGTTGCGGAAGTCCGACACTATCTGGTCAAGTTCCCGGGCCATTTCAGACACCTGAGACTTCGATAGCGACTTGATGCCCAGCGCCTCGGCCAGTTTCTCCATCCGACGCGTCGAAACGCCGTTTACATACGCCTCGGCTACCACCGCCACCAGAGCCTTCTCCACACGCCGCCGCGGCTGTAGAAGCCAGTCGGGGAAATAGCTGCCATGACGCAGCTTCGGCACCCCCAGATCAAGGCTCCCAAGACGCGTGTCAAACGGCCTCGACCGGTAACCGTTTCTATGGTTCTGACGGTCTTCGCTACGCTCCCGGTAACCGGCGCCGCACAGTACGTCGGCCTCCGCAGACATCAGCTTCTCTACCGTCGTCTGCAGAAGCTTCCTCAAAATGTCAGGCTCCGTCTCCTCGATCAGCTTGCGAAGAATCCCCAATACATCCATGCTTGGCTCGACCATCGTGTTTTCTCCTTGTGGTGGTGTGGTAACTCCCACTTGAGGATTACACGATGGTCACTTCAAAGCCCAACTCCCGGCAGGCGCCCTCGGGGGACCTTCCGACTTCTACGATCCCTGCCAAGTCCTGCACTTCTATGTCAGGCCGTAAGCTCCGATCCTTCGTACACCACGTCCCGGGACTCTAACCGGCGGCCACCGTGTGTTACGGGCACCTTTGCTGTAGAGGTTATGGAAACGATTGTGTACTTTTCCATGATCCTTACTCCTTCCCGTTACGGGCACCTTTGCTGTAGAGGTTATGGAAACTTCGCGACCCTCTTTGCGCCGATCCCGTTTTTGTTACGGGCACCTTTGCTGTAGAGGTTATGGAAACCATCCATAGTGTTTTACCTCCTTTCGCCACCCCGGTTACGGGCACCTTTGCTGTAGAGGTTATGGAAACGCCGTGCGCGTTCAATACTGAACACTGTTCCGGTTACGGGCACCTTTGCTGTTGTTGCCGCTCGTAGTAATCCGTAGAAATCTGGACATAGTGGTCGGTCTGGCATGAGTGTCGGCGACAGCCGACACTCTCGGCCCTTCGTGTTTCCCTTCGGTTTCTACTCGTCCTGGTCGTCCGGTCGTCCGTGGCGTTCCTGGGAGGCCTCGTGCTTTCGGTAGGAGTCGCCCTTGATGGCGACGATGTGTGAGTGGTGGGTAAGGCGGTCGATGAGAGCGGAAGCGGACGCGGCGTTTGGAAAGATGGCCCTCCTGTCTCGAAACGCCAGATTGGTTGTCAGTACGATGGGTTTGACTTCATATCGCCTGTTGACCAGTTGGAAAAGGATGTCGGCGGCGGCGTTGTCGTATGCCAGGTATCCGAGTTCGTCGATCAGCAGCAGCGCCGGTCGGCAGTAATGCCGGAAGCGCCTTTCCCGCAAAAAGGCGGTCTCCTGGCCGCCTATGTCGGCGATGATTTTTGACGCCGGTGCGTACAGCGCGGAGTAACCCTTCTGGAGCGCGGCATAGGCGATGTTCTTGGCAATCATCGTCTTGCCCAGCCCCTGTGTCCCGACGACCACGATGTTTTTGACCTCGCGCAAAAAAGACAGGTCAAACAGGCTTTCCACCAGGGGCCGGTCGATGGACTTCGGCCAGTCCCAGTCAAAGTCGGCCATTAGTTTGAATCGTCCGAGCTGGGCACGCGCCACGCGGCTGTCCATGCTGCGGGACGACAGTTCCAGGGACTCCAGCCGGACCAGTTCCTCGACGGTTTGCAGCGGCGTAAAGCGTTCCTTCGTGGCACGCGACACAAAGTCCTGCAGATGCTCGGACAGATAGGGCAGGCCGACCGCCGCGACCTGGTCGGCAAACGTGCCCTCGCCGGGCAGAAGCCGCCGCGGCGGGCCGGGTGGGCGCTTACAGTTCATCGTAGTCCTCCAGTGACGGGTAATCGACGCGCATCTCGGTCAGGTCGGGACGGTTCGGGACATGCACCGGCGTATCAAGCCTGCGTCCCTCGTCCCGCCTGCGCCTGTCTAGCAGATACGCGACCGAGCCGACGCTCGGATGCCCGGAGCCCATTACGTCGTCAAGGACCGCGGCCAGAGCCACAGGTCCGTGGTCATCAAGCAGTTGCAGCAAGCGGTGCGTCGCAGACCCAAGGTTGTCGCCACCACGGGCAAGAAAGTCCAGCAGGTCGCGGGCCCGTGGCACCGCCGCCCCAAGCCTGTCCCGGCCCCGCAGTTCGCTTGCATTACGCTTGTATTCGACCAGGCCCGCAAGGTGCGCCGGGTCCTCGATCACCTGCCGCAGCCCGTACGACCGCCGGTGCCGTGCAGCCTCGGTCAGCCCGTCCAGCACCCGCA
>Ga0209201_1002214_pt1 | contig 19564 bp, 18 predicted proteins | sample AD_UKC055_MetaG_FD_184411 | JGI IMG/M metagenome (GOLD analysis project Ga0209201, IMG submission 184411) | Active sludge microbial communities of municipal wastewater-treating anaerobic digesters from USA - AD_UKC055_MetaG (SPAdes) (version 2) | ecosystem: Engineered > Bioreactor > Anaerobic >...
GCTGTCGTGCGGGCCCGGCGAAGCTTCAGGGTGGTACTGTACACTGAAGATCGGCATTTCCCTGTGTTCCATGCCCTCGACGGAGTTGTCGTTGAGGTTCGTGTGGGTGATGCGCACCTTGCTCTTGTTCAGCGAATCCGCGTCGACGGCAAAGCCGTGGTTTTGCGCGCTGATCTCGACCGCGCCCGTGTCGTGGTTCATGACCGGTTGGTTGCCGCCCCGGTGGCCGAATTTGAGTTTATAGGTCGTGCCGCCGAACGCATGGCCCAGGATCTGGTGTCCGAGGCAAATGCCGAAGATGGGCTTCTTGCCGAACAGCCCCCGAACGGTCGGATAGATGTACGGCAACGCGGCCGGGTCGCCGGGTCCGTTCGAGAGGAAGATGCCGTCGGGATTGTGGTTCAGTGCATCCCCGGCTGACGCCGTCGCGGGCAATACGATGACCTTGCACCCCGCCGCATCGAGCAGGCGCAGAATGTTGTATTTGATCCCGTAATCAAACGCGACGACGGTGAACTCGGCGTCTCTCTTGTCCGGGTTCCAGACATACGGCTCTTTCACCGACACGGCCTTGACATAATCGCTCCCCTCCATGTCCGGAGAGTCTATTGCCTTCTGGATGAGGCTGGCGTGGTCGAAATCCACCGTGCTGACGACGCACTTCTTCGCGCCCTCGGTGCGGAGCATCTTCGTGATCTTGCGCGTGTCGACGCCGTCGATGGCGACGATGTTGTGCTCGTTGAGGTACTCGGGCAGGCTCTGGCGCGCGCGGAAATTGCTGGGCGCCATGCAGCACTCGCGCATCACGAGTCCCTCGACGAACGGCGCGCGCGATTCCACGTCCTCCGGGTTCACGCCGTAATTCCCGATGAGGGGACAGGTCATCGTGACGACCTGACCCGCGTACGAGGGATCGGTCAGGATCTCCTGGTATCCGGTCATGCTGGTATTGAACACCAACTCGCCGCGGGTCTCGCCCTCCGCGCCGACGGCGTTGCCCTCGAACACCAGTCCGTTTTCAGTTGCAAGTATGGCTCTTCGCGTCGTGTTCATGGATTCTTGTATCGTTTCGTGCGGTCAGGGCGCGCGATAGACGAACCGCCCGTCACACAATGTGGCTTTGACCAAACCGCGCAGCCTGCGTCCTGCGAACGGCGTATTTCGGCTTCTCGACAAAAACGCCGCTGGATCCACCGTGTATTCCGCTTTCGGATCGAAGATGGCGATGTCCGCGGGCTTGCCTTCTTCGAGCTTGCCCGCGGGAAGCTCCAGAATCCGCGCGGGGGCACTGGTCATCATTTCGACAGCCCGCTCGAGCGTGAGGATACCAGGTTCAACCAGCTCCGTGATGACAAGTCCCAACGAGGTTTCGAGCCCCACGATGCCGAAGGGGGCGTAATCGAACTCGACGTCCTTTTCGGTCGGCGTGTGCGGGGCGTGATCCGTTGCGATGCAATCGATCGTGCCGTCCTTGATTCCTGTTTTGATCGCTGCCACGTCCTCTTCTTCGCGCAGGGGAGGATTCATCTTGGCGTTGGTATTGAAGGTCGTGACGGCGTCATCGGTGAGAGTCCAATAGTGCGGAGCGGTTTCGCAAGTGACGCGAATGCCGCGCGCTTTGGCCCGCCGCACGATCTCGACGCTTCCCGCGCTGCTCACGTGGCAGACATGAACCTTTGACTTGGTCATCTCGGCAAGCCGCATGAGACGGTCGACGGCGATCTCTTCCATCGCCTTGGGCATGCCCGACAGGCCCAGTTTGGTCGAATTGAGCCCGGCGTTCATGGCGCCGCCCTCGACCAGCGATGCGTCCTCGCAATGACCGAGGTAGGTCAGGCCGCACATGTCCGCGTATTCGAGACATCGCCGCAATACGCGGCTGGAAGCGATGTCGTCGCCGTCGTCGGTAACCGCAACGGCCCCGACAGCCTTGAGTTCGGCCATTTCGGTCATTTCGGCGCCCGCACGGCCTTTGGTGGCGGCAGCAGCCGGCCAGATCTTGATGCAGGCCGTTTCGCGGGCGCGGCGGTTAACGAACTCGACCATCCCGCCGTTGTCGATGGGCGGTTGCGTGTTGGGCATCGTAACCACCGAAGTGAACCCGCCGCGCGCGGCCGCGCGGCTTCCCGAGGCGATGGTCTCTTTCGACTCGAAACCCGGTTCGCGAAAATGGACATGGATATCTACCAGTCCAGGGCATACGACGCACCCGGACGCGTCGAAGAGCTCGTCGCCGCTCAGGTCTTTGCCGATTCGGGCGATGTGTTCCCCTTCGATCAAGATGTCCAGCGGCATCGATGTCTTCGAGGCCGGGTCAATCACATCTCCGTTCTTGATGACGAGAGTCATTCCGTGGGCTCCCTAAACAGCCACCCTGGGTTTATTGACCAGCAAATGCATCACTGCCATACGCACCGCCACTCCGTTCGTCACTTGCTCGAGAATCACGTTCCGCGGCCCGTCAGCCACTTCAGTCGACAGTTCAACGTCGCGGTTGATCGGGCCGGGATGCATGATCAGGACGTCTTTCTTGGCGGCCTTGAGCGATTCATTGTCAATGCGGAAAAGCCGGATGTACTCCCGGATGCTTGGAAACAGGCACTTGCCCTGCCGCTCCAGCTGGATACGCAGCAGATAAATCACGTCAGCCCCTTCAATGGCTTCGCACAAGTCCGACGTGACGTCGGCGCCCAGTTTCGAGAACGCTCCCGGCAGTAGGGTCCGCGGCCCGCACAGCACCACGCTCGCGCCCAGTTTCGTAAGCCCCCACACATTACTGCGCGCGACGCGGCTGTGGGCGATGTCGCCGATGATGGCCACCCGGAGACCGTCAAGACCCGCTTGCGGGTCGTCGCGCGTCCTGCGCACATGCTGGCGAATCGTGAATGCGTCCAGCAACCCCTGCGTAGGGTGCTCGTGCGCGCCGTCGCCGGCGTTGATGATGTGGCTCGAATGGCGTTCGGCGAGAATGCGGGGCGCGCCGGCGGCGCTGTGTCGGATAACAACGATATCCGTATGCATGGCCTCGATGTTGTACAGGGTGTCGTGGAGCGTCTCGCCTTTCTTGGAACTCGAGACGTCCGCGTTCATGGTGAGCGTGTCGGCGCTGAGCCGTTTGGCGGCGAGTTCGAACGAGGTGCGGGTCCGCGTGCTGGGTTCGTAGAACCAGTTGACGACGAGGCGGCCCTGAAGCACCGGAACCTTCTTGATGCCGCTCTCGCGCTGGGATACCGCCAGAAACTGCGGGGCGGTGTCGAGGATCATCTCGAGTTCGTCCCGCGACAGGTCCTCGAGGCCGATGAGGTCCTTGCGCGTCCACACGCGCTGCTCGTTCTCGGTCGCGGTGGTCATGTTACTCTTCCCCTCCGCCCGTTTCATTCCCCGCGCCCCGCTCAAGAAGGACGGCGTCTTCGCCGTCGATCTCCTCGATCCGCACGGCTACGTGCTCGTCCGGAGCCGTGGCGAGGGCCCAGCCCAGGTAATCGGGTTGAATCGGCAGCTCGCGATGGCCGCGGTCAACCAGGCAAGCCAGCTGAATGCACTGGGGACGTCCGTAATCCATCACCTCGTCGAGCGCCGCCCGGATCGTGCGTCCCGCCGCGATGACGTCGTCGACCAGGATCACCGTCATGCCGTCAACGTCAAAATCAAAGTGGGTTTCATTGCCGACCGTTGCGGGGACGCGCCCGCTACGGAGGTCGTCGCGGTACAGGGTGGTGGCAAGCGAGCCCACGCGCAAACGCGTGCCCGTCATGGCCTCGATGTAGTTCGCGAGCCGGTCCGCGAGAGGCCGGCCGCGGCTCAGGATGCCGAGAAGCGCCACGTTGGCCAGGGAATCGTATGCCGCCGTGATTTCCTGGGCCAGCCGGCGCAGGGCCGCCTCGATGGCCTCGTGGTCCATCACCACCGTGGTCTCAGGAGGGTAGTCTGCTTCGCTCATGGATATTCCTGGCCTTGGTTCTCGCCCGGAGGTGCGAAGCTCAGACAAAAAAAAGCCTTCTCACGTGGTGAGAAGGTGCTTCGCGCTGGTCGCGGTACTCACTTGAATGCGCCCCTCCGAGCCGGTTTTTCGAATTTTAACAAGCCGCACGGGCGCTGTCAAATCACGGGCGCCGGGTGACGCGCAAAAAACCGGCCCGGAAGACTTCCGGGCCGGTCCTCTCCGATTCCCGCGTGTCTCGCCTACTTCTTCGGGGCGATCGCGTCCTTGGCGGCCTTGGCAATGCGGAACTTCAAGACCTTCTTCGCAGGGATCTTGATGGTTTCGCCGGTAGCCGGATTGCGGCCGGTACGGGCTTTGCGATTCACGACCACGAGCTTGCCCAGTCCCGGAAGGGTGAACCCGGTCTTGGCTTCTCTGTACGCGATTTCCTTTATCTCCTCGAGGACAGCGGCGACATCCTTCTTGGTCAGGCCGGTCTTGTCGGCCAGCGCCGTCACGATCTGCGCTTTGGTCATGGGCTTCTTTCCTGACATTGGTTCTCCTCCTGGCATCGTGAAAGCTCTTCAAGCTTTCGTAAAACGTCCGCCGCGGGACCGGGGAAGCGCTACAGGCGCCACCCACTCGCGGCAAATTAACTCCCCGAGGGCCCCCTTATGTTGTTGGCCCGTGTGTTTGATTACAAATAAAATAGCGTTTTGTCAAGCCTTATTTTTCAAGGCCATTCGAATTTCGGTTCTCGAAAACCCTTGTCAATAGAGGGTCAAACACGATCCGTGTCACATGGAGATCTATGTAGCCAAGCCAGCTAACAACCTGCAAATGCTGTTCTTATGAAACGTTGCGGTTCCGGCGGCCGCACAGCTATAGTACGTGCCAGTGGCGTGAGTTTCACGTTTCCGGCTCACAATGAAAGACTGACGGAGCTCCGAAATAACCGATGTATTTGGCGGTTTTTTGCGCGGTCCGGGGCAACTTGCCCGCATTGCGCGCTATCCTCGAGGCCCTCGAACAGCGCGGAATCGAAACCGTTTTCAACGGGGGCAACTCCGTCGGCGCCTATCCGTGGCCCGATGAAGTCATCGCGTGCATCCGGCAAGCGCACATTCCCACCGTCCAGGGCATTGACGATCGCACGACGGCCCGCCTCTTGCGCAGCAGTGAAAAGCTGCTGCTCAAAATGCCCGAAGACACGCGGCGCGGCCTGGAATGGACGTACGCCCACACCGGCAGCGCGAACATCGAATGGCTGGGCACCTTGCCGAAGCAGCGCCGCTTCACTCTCGAGGGACTCGACATACTGTTGTGTCATGGCGCGCCGACCGGGATGAAAGAGCGGCTGACCCCCGATACGTCTCCGGATGTCTTCAACCGTCAGCGCGAGGCGGCCAACGCGCGTCTGATCCTGTGCGGGGGTTCTGAAGCGCCTTTTTCACGCCTCGTTGAAGACAGCCTCTTCGTGTGCCCCGGCGCGGCCACGGGACCGTCGGGCGCGCGCTACGCTGTCGTTGATACCGAATCCGCCCCCTGGACCGCTACCTTCCACGAGACGCCCTACGACACGGGCCTCGTGCTGCGCCGGCTCGAGGAGGCCGGCCTGGCAGCCAAGGAGTCCTGACACGGCGCACAAAGAGCCGCCTGTAAACCGTGCATCGCACAAGGAGGAACCCATCATGCCCGCGGAATCAGCACAACGCGCTGCCGCCATTCTTCGCGACGCAAGCCAGTTTCAATGGCACGTGATAACGCTCTTCGCCCTGGCGGTCTATGTCTACACGGTTGAGATCCAAAAACGGGACTGGAACGTGCTGTTCGGCGGGCTGGCGTTCTGGGCTATGGACTGGTTCAATGAGACTTGGAACTCGCTCGTTTTCCATTTGACAGGTTATGCGCCCGTGTGGGGAGCCCCAGGCGATACCGCTTACCTCATCCTGATCGGACTGAACATCGAGATCTGTTTCATGTTCGCGATCGCGGGGGTCGCCTTCTGCAAGATGCTGCCGAAAGACAAGCATCTCAAGATTCTCGGACTCCCCAACCGCCTCTTCATCGCGCTCACGAGCGCAGCGTTCTGCGTAGTCGTTGAGCTTCTCCTGAATGCCGTGGGCGCGTTGACGTGGGAGTGGCCGTGGTGGAACGCCGGCGCCCCGTGGCTCATTTTCCTCTTCGGTTACTTGCACTTCTTCCTCGTCGCCTTCTGGGTGCACGACATGGAAAAGCTCAAGAACAAAGTCAGGGTCGTGGGCGGGCTGTACGCGTTCGACGCCGCAATCCTGGTCCTCTTCGGCCCCGGCCTCGGGTGGATATGATAGAGGCGCCTCGCCAACGAGACGCCCCTCACTTCCTTTGGGTGACCTGCCGCAGGCTGGAGCACACCCCCGCGCCAAAACCCGGCACGTGGCGCCTCTTATAACCTGCCCGGCGTGCTCTTCGCGCGGTCTACTCGAGTTCCTTGACCTTCATGTTGCGGAACCAGATGGGCGCGCCCGCGTGTTTGCCCTGGAATCCAATCCGGCCTTTTGTCGGCAACTCGGCCTTAGGCCTGCTCAGCCATGACGGGATCTCGGAGCCGTCCGGATTGGTCTTCGCGGAGGTCCATTTGCTCATGTCCATCGAGGTGATGGGCTCGCCGTTCAACACGACGGTGATCAGCTTGTCCTTGCACGTGATGGTGAAGCGGTTCCATTCGCCGGGCTTCTTCACCACGCTTTTCGAGGGAGCGAGGTGCCCGAAGATCGCGCCGCACTGCCACGTCTTGGGCGAATTGGCCCATTTCTCGGCGAAATCATCGGCGATTTGGATTTCGACCGAGTTGGGAATCCAGTTCTCCGGGTCGCTGCAGTAGACGATGACGCCGCTATTTGTTCCCTCAGCCGTCTTGAACTCGAGATCCAGGATGAAGTTGTCGTAATCCTTCTTCGTCCAGATAGCCTTGTCCTCGGTAGCGGTCAATATGCCGTTCTCGAAGGTCCACACGCCTTCCGGCTTGTCGGCGTTGGAAAGATCGGGTTTGAACAGGTCGTTCCACGTGCTCACGTCGGGGTGGGCCGGCTTTTGTTCCGCAGCCGGCGCGGTTTCCTGGCTATAGCACGCCAAGGCCATGCACAACATCGCTGCAACAACTACAACGCGTTTCAACATGTTTCGCCTCTCCCAAGTATTCAGCCCCTTGCTTGCAGAACGTACACCGATACGCTCAAAAAAGGGGGTGGTTGCGTGTCCCGGCAATGCTCGGGATTGCCTCTTGGAAACGCAATTGTAGAACGATCGTCATGCACTATCAAGTCGCGCGCCTGAACGCGGAACCCGTATCGCCGCCACGTCCCGCGGCCGCAAGCGCGGGGGCGCCTCAAGATCGTGGCATAATGGACTACTCCAAGGCGAAATTCGCCACGCAATCCCCGCTCCGCACCAGGAAACAAGCCTGCGTAGCGCATTGATAACGAGGGACTTATCCAAATCGCCCCCGTCTGGCATACTGGATGCATACGCACCTGTGGGAGGAGCTTGTGATGAACGACAGGGAACGCACCTATACACAAGATGAAGTCACCGCCATAGTCGCGTCGGCTTTGCGCCGTCAGCGGAGCCGCGACCGGGTCTCGCTGGAAGATCTCGTCGAGATAGCCGCCGAATTGGGGGTAAGCCGGGGCGCGGTCGAGGAGGCCGCGAAACATCTCGCTACGGAACGCGACATGGAGTATGCCCGCGAACAGTGGCTCGCCCGGCAGCGGCGCGAGTTCCGGGACCACGCGGTCGCGTACGTCATTGTGAACGCTTTTCTGATTGTTGTCGACCTGCTGGTGTCGGGCGGCAGTTGGTGGTACTGGGCGCTGATTGGCTGGGGCGTGGGCCTGGCCTTCCACGCCTACAGCACCTTCTTCCCCAACCCCGAAGAGGTCGATAAAGGCGCCCGGGCATTGATCAACGGCGGCAAACTCGAGCGAGAACCCCACGTGTAATCGGGCAAAGGCCTGAACCACCCGCTCCAACCCGGCCTCCGAGCCGGACCAGTTGGAGCAGCCAGACGACTCAGACCTGCCGGGCCTCTTCCTTGGCGAAAGACCGGATAATCCCGGGCAGCGACGCTTGTGCCGCCTTGAGCCACCCTGTATTCTTCACGGGCCCGTCAGACTGTGTATAATGATTGTATGGTGTGAAGGGACCCTGCTACGTTTGTGCACTTGCTCCGGCTGACGAGGAGATGTCGTGATGCCGCTGATGGAGGAAATGGAAAGTTCCGGCAAGTGGCTTTTCCGGTGGAGAAGTTACCTGCCGTTGATCCTGGTGGCGCTGTTCCTTGCCGGCCTGCAGTACTTCTCATATCCTTTCGGCAGCCATATGCTTGACGTGGCCTGGGAGATGGTGTGCCTGGCCGTGTCGCTGGCCGGTCTTGGGATTCGCATCCTAACCATCGGTTACGCGCAGCCGCACACGTCGGGCCGCAACACGAAAAAGCAGGTTGCGGAATCGCTCAACACCTCGGGGATGTACTCGATTGTGCGAAACCCCTTGTACCTTGGCAATTTCCTTGTCGGACTGGGTCCTGCGATGTTTCTTCGCGTGTGGTGGATCCCTGTCATTTACCTCCTGCTGTTCATGCTCTATTACGAGCGCATCGTCTTTACCGAAGAGATGTTTCTCCGCCGCAAGTTCGGGCAGGCGTATTTGGACTGGGCCTCCAGAACGCCGGCCTTTCTGCCCCGGTGGCGCCAATGGCACGCTGCCGAACAAAAATTCTCATTCAGGAAGATCCTCCGCCATGAGCACCAGACACTGTTTGGCATCATCGTGGCCTTCTACGCTATCGAAACCGTAACGGAGGTCGAGATGGGGAATTGGCCGCGCTTCGATATCGCTTGGCCGGACCCCGTTTGGAACATCCTTCTGGCGATAGGGCTTGTCGTATTCGTCGTGATTCGCGTTTTGAGAAAGGTGACGACGCTGCTCCGGGATGAGTCCTGACCCGCCCCTTCCGTTCCCGCCACCGCCGTTTCCTTGACCTGCGGCGACGAGGGCGTTAGTATGCCTTCTTTCAGGGGGGCGCTCTTCGCGGACGGCACACGTTCCGCAACATGTCCCTGGTGGATTCAGCCTAAGGGAGTACCTCAATACCATGCCGGAAGTGAGAGGATTTCGCGCGTATCGATTTGACCCGAAGGTGGTGGGGCCGTATGACGACGTCATCACCCCGCCGTATGATGTGATTAACCCGGCGCAACGCGCACAACTCATGGCACGAAGCCCCCATAATATGGCGCATGTGATTCTGCCGGAAGGCGAGGGCGATGCGCGTTACCGGAACGCGGCGACGCTCTTCGAGTCATGGCTCGCCGAAGGCGCGTTGAAGCAAGACGCGGAACCGTCGGTCTATCTCCTCTCTCAGACATTCAAGGGGCTTGACGGCCAGGAATTGGTGCGCAAGGGCTTCTTGGCCACGGCACGTCTGCCCGAACGCGGAGAATCGAGTTTCCTGGACCACGAGCGGGTCTTCGATAAGAAGGTCTCCGACCGCCTGGCGCTGACCGAACACACGCGGGCACAGCTGGGCGCCGTGTTTGTCATGTACCGCGACCCCGACCGCGAATTGGCCTCTTTCTATGAAGTCATGGACCAGCGCCCCGAGGACATGCGGGCGGTCACTATCGATGGCGTTACCCAACGCGTCTGGAAGGTTCCGCAGGGTGATGCGGCGACGGGTTTCTTCCGGGAAAAGACTCTCTACATCGCCGACGGGCACCACCGGTTTCGCATGGCCTGCCTGTACCGCGACAGGATGCGCGAGCGCGAACAGCCGGCCGGCGACCGGCCCTATGATTTCGTCCTGATGGGATTCGTGGCCATGGAAGACCCTGGACTCCGTATATGGCCGACGCACCGTTTGGTCGACCCGCCTGCGGGGTTCGACGAAAAAGCATTCCTGAAAGCCGCCGAAAAATGGTTTGACATAGCTCACGCCGGGGATGACCTGGCCGCGCAGGTCGAGGAGACTCCGGGATGCGCCATTGGAATGGCGGTACACGGCGGAGGACGCTACCTCCTCACCCTTCGCGATATCGATCGCGCCAAATTCCTTGGCGAGGACCGAACCGATGCCTGGCGTGATCTCGACGTCGCGGTGTTGCACCGGGGATTGCTCGAACGGGTCATGGGCATGCCCGAGGGCGCCGAGTACGCTTATGAACCCAAGGCCGATGCCGCACTCGAAGCCGTGAATTCGGGGGAGAAAAAGCTGGGATTCTTCCTGAAAGGCACCCGAACGGACCAGGTCTGCGCGTGCGCGCATGCCGCCGACCCGATGCCGCAAAAATCGACCTATTTCTTCCCGAAACTGCCTACCGGGGCGGTGATTCACCGGCTGGTGTAGCAAGTCTGAACATTTGATCCCAAAGACGGAGATGTGAAACAAACACGTCTCCGCATCAGTTCCGTCTTATCAATACTCTTCCCCCAAATAAGACCCAAGAGATGCGGTAGTCGCGGGGCCTGCCGAGCACTCCCGGAAGGCAGCCGAACATTGTTTTGAGCAATTCACGAGATTTTGACAAGAAATTACTATGATTTTTCGAGAATTCTGTGCATAATAAATACGGTTGTTCGTCTGATAGCGCGAGAAGAAGGCATGCGCGAGCAGCGTTAAGTGAGGCAATTGACGATGGGACATGGCTTTGTACCTGGCGATCCGGTTGTATACCGCATCAGTAAGCAGAGTGAACATCCGGGCCCGCGTGCAGAAAACATTGTGCCGTCCGCACACGGGGAAACCTATGCCTACACCGTCGATAAGTATTGGCGGGTAAAAGAGATACTTCCGGACGGCAAACTGCTTCTCGAGACGCGGAGGGGCAAGACGCACGTGTGCGACCCCACCGATTTCCGGTTGCGAAAACCCGGATTTCTTACGCGCTTTCTGCACAAGGACCGTTTCCCAGCTTTGAGCGGGCAAAACTCGTAATCTTCCCCGTTAAGCCGAAGACGCCGGTTTGCGAGACCTATGGCCGACCTGATCGCCTTTGACATCGAGACTACTGGTTTATCCCCCTACGAAAACGCCTTGCTCGAAATTGCAGGGGTGAAGTTCCGCGTGGATGGCGCGATCTTTGAGACCTTCCAGGAGCTTGCGAATCCAGGTAGCGCGATTCCGGAAGCGGTACGCGCCATCACGGGCCTCACGGATGAGATGGTGGCCGCGCGCCGGCCGCCCATCGAGGTCCTGCGGGCGTTCTTGGTTTGGGCGGGGCCCGACCCGTACTTTCTCGCCCACAATGCATCGTTCGATATCCGGTTCATCAACGCGGCGTTCTTGAACTCCGCGGAACCCGCGCCGAACCTGCGTCTGGTGGACACCCTTGCCTGGGCGCGGGAACGCTTTCCGGAGCGCAAAGGATACGCGCTCGGGGAATTGCTTGAAGCCATTGGAGCGGCCAGGGAAGGTCTCCATCGCGCTCTTGGCGATGCCATGGGGGTTCGTGCGCTTGTCATGCACTTGCTTGCTGGCGAACCGGAGCCGCTCGCGGCCGTAGCGAAGCGGGTGAATCTGCCGCTGCTTCCGCGGCGCCAAAGCCTCCTGCCGGATTCCATGCTCGACTGAGGCGCGCGCGCTCGGGCCGTGCGACGGCATCGAGGCGGCGCCCGCCCTCATCGACGCCATCAACTGAAGAGCGCGAGGCCCGCCCTTAAGGCGAGCCCCGCGCTGTAATCTGACCGGCGCTATGCGCCCGTGCTTATCCCATATCGTACAAGGTCTTGGTGATGAAGGCCCACGTGCGGCTTACGGGATACTTGCTGGGATACCGCAAGAATTCGACGTGGCCGTCCATGTACAACACGTTGGAGCCGCCCGGCACATGGTTATACGTCACGTAGTTGGCCGAGGGACCGGTTACGGGGGTAGCCGAGATCGAGTCGAACATCATCGGCACTTCGGACTGGGCCATGGCCGAAGCCGCTGGATTGTTGATGTCGGTGATAAAGAAGCGTTCGATGCCTTCGCGCAGGTGATATACCGTTGTCGACCCCAGGTCCTCGTGATCGAAGGTGATGTCCCTGGTGTAGGTGCCGGCCTGCGCCTCGATGTCGCTCAGGCTGGTCGGATTGGGCACCGGCGGAACGAGGTCCGACAGGGGCGTCATGGCGGCCTGCACAGCCGCAAGAGCCGCCAGCGAAATGTCGACCCCGAAGGCAGGGTTTTCGGCGTTGTCGCCGCCCCCGCTCGTCAGCAGATAGTGTTGCGCCAGCAGCGCCCAGCCTGTGTAGATGTACGAGTCTCCATGCAGGCGGCACGGGTCCAGATTGCCTTCCTCGTCCAGCCAGTACGCTTCCATCCGCTCAATGCCGTCCGGGTCGCTGGGGCAGATCAGGATGTTGTAGTCGGTCAGGTATTCGGGATAGATCGCGGTCCCTTCCGGAATTGTGCGCGCGCTCCAGCAATCGCAGCGATGGGCCGGGTCCAGCGGGCCGTCGCTGTCCCAGTTGGTGCTGTCCGAGTATTGCAGCGGCGGGAACTGTTCGCCTTTGCTCTCGTTGGCAAACATTTTCAAAACGAGTCCCATCTGTTTGAGGTTGTTGGCGCAGCTGGCGCGCCGTGCCGCTTCGCGCGCCCGGGCCAGCGCCGGCAACAGAATCGCGGCAAGAATACCGATGATGGCGATAACGACCAGCAGCTCAATAAGCGTGAATCCTCGGGGTTTCATCTGCGAACCCTCCTTCTGGTTGGTGAACTGCATGAAAACACACGCCGTGATGCCGAATTGATGCTATCCCTGATGTTCTGCTTTGTCAACGAGGTTTCGCGCTATCCCTCGCTTATCCGGCTATTCGGGTTGCGTCATGTCCTTATCCGGATAAGAAAGCCTTCGCTGGAGGGATCTTGTTGTCTCCATCAAAGAGCAAGAATGAACTCACACGGAGACACAGAGCATCACTGTGGATTACGCGGTGGCGCTTCATCGAGGGACGGGTCTCGGGTTGTTGGACACAGTGTACGAAGCGGTGCTTGCACGCGATTTGGAGGCCCGGGGTCCGCGCGCGGCACGGCAAGTTCCCGTCCCCATAACTTCGCGGGCGCCATTTTTCCCAGGTCTCTGTGTGAGGTTCCCCAATCATCGTGTTATCCGCCGATTTGGGTCACATCCCTTTGCTTGACGCGGGCGGGGTCAAATCGCCACAATCACGGGATATGTGGCCCGAGGCGCGGGCCTGCGCAAGGGGGCACAACGCATCATCAGGAGGACCTACGAATGACTGCCAGCTTGTCTCGCCGGAAGTTTCTGTCCCGGGCGGCCGCGTTTGTGGCGGCGCCGTACATCATACCTGCCTCTGCCTTGGGCCTGGATGGCGCGACGCCTCCCTCGGAACGCATCGTCGTGGGGTGCATCGGCATTCGCGGCCGCGGCCTGCACGACCTGCGCTGGATGATTGGAAACCCGGACGTCCAGGTCGTCGCCATCTGCGATCTGCAGAAGACCCAGCGCGAAGGCGTCAAGAGTTTCATCGACCAGCACTACGGCAACACGGACTGCGCCATGTACCGCGATCTGCGCGAGTTCCTGCCGTCGCGGCCCGATATCGACGCGGTCCTGATCGCTACGGGCGACCGGTGGCACGCCCAGGCCGCGGTCCGCGCCATGCGCGAAGGCAAGGACGTCTTTTCCGAGAAGCCTTCGTGCATGACTATCGCCGAGGGCCGGGCCGTGGTTGAAACCGCGCGCCGCTACGCGCGCGTCTACCAGACCGGAACCCAGCGGTTGAGCGAGCCCAACCATGTGTTCGCCATCGAAATGGCCCGCACGGGCCGGCTGGGCAAGGTCGATGTCGCCTACGCCCATATCGCCCCGTGGGATGCCGCCAAGATCCCGCGCGAATGGAAGGAAGCCCAGCCAGAACCGCCCAAGGAAGAGGTGGACTGGGACATCTGGCTCGGCCCCTGCCCGTGGCGGCCATACAACGAGGAATACGCCCGCGGCGGATGGCGCGGCGACTACGATTTCCACACGAGCTGCATCGGCGAGTGGGGCGCGCACACCTTCGCCCAGGCCCAGGCCGGACTCGGCCTCGGCGAGTCCTCGCCCGTCAAATACAACTACGTCGATAACGACTCGGCGGACGGCATGGTCTGCGAGTTCGCCACGGGGCAGAAGCTGATCTTCTCGCGCGGCGACAAATACTGGTACGGGTCCTGCGGAGAACGGTTTGACGGCGAACGCGGCTGGGCCGCCGCGGCCGACGGATATTCCGCGCCCGAAGTCTCGTCGCCTGACCTGCTGCGCCAATTCGATGAGGTCATTGGCGAATACGTTGCGCGCACAGGCCGCGCCCTCGACCATATGCGGAACTTCCTCGACTGCGTGAAGTCGCGCGAGGAACCCGTCGCCAATGCGCGAGTGATGCACCACTCGATGTGCACCGTGCACGCGGCCAACATCTGCATGTGGCTCGAACGGGACCTCGAATTCGACCCCGCGACCGAGACGTTCATCAACGACGACGAAGCGAACCGTCTGCGTTCGCGCGCCCAGCGGGAGCCTTGGGTGATATGAGAAGCGAAACGAAAGGAGCACACGCGATCATGCGGAACGCCATTCTCAGGTTTACACTGGCAGGCGTCCTTATCCTGAGCGCCGCCGCGTCCACGCTGGCGCAGGAAACCGACCCCATTGCCGTCTTGAAGTCCGATGCCGACCTGAAAGCCAAGCAAGATGCCTGTATCAAGTTGTCCGTCTACGGGGGAACCGAGGCCATCCCTGTTCTGGAGGCCATGCTTACCAACGAGGAACTTTCGCACATGGCGCGTTACGCCCTCGAGCCCATGCCGTTCCCCGAGGCGGATGCGGCCCTGCGCAATGCCCTCGCCAAGACCAGCGGCGCGCTGAAAGTGGGCATCATGAACTCGCTGGCGTATCGCGGGGATACCGAGTGCGTGCCCGCGCTCATCGCCGCGATGTCGGAGAGCGACCCCATCGTGGTTCAGGAAGCCGCGCGCGCGCTTGGCGTTATCGCCACGTCCGAAGGAGCCGCCGCTTTGACCGCCGCTCTTCCTCAGGCCGATGCCGCTTCGGGCAACCTCCACGCTGTTTTCGACGGGACATTGCGCTGTGCCGAGGCGTTCCTCGTCAAGGGCAGCAAGGCCGACGCCGTCGCGCTGTATGACCGTCTGCGCCAAGTGCCCAATGCCGCCCAAGAGGACCGCGGCGCCGCCTTGCGCGGCGCGGTGGTTGCGCGCGGACCGCAGGAAGGCCTGCCGCTCCTCATCGAAGCCGTGCGCGGAGAAGACGAAGCGGTGTTTGCCGCGGCCCTGCGCACCGCTCGCGAAATGGACGGCGGCGACCCGGTGACGGCCGCACTGGCCGAAGCCCTGCCCGCGTTGACCCCCGAGCGCAAGGTCGCGCTCATGCAGACCCTCGGCGATCGCGGCGGGAGCGCCGCCGGACCGGCGCTGCTGACCGAAGCGCAGGCGGGCCCTGAAGAGGTCCGCATCGCAGCCGTCAACGCGCTGACCCGTCTTGCGCATACCCCGGCGCTGCTCCTCATCGCCCAGCTGGCAAGCGCCGAAGACAGCCCGTTGACCCAGGCCGCCCGCAACGCCTTAGCCTACTTCCCCAACAAAGAGGGCGACGCAGTGCTCGTGTCCATGCTCGATAATCCCGAGCCGGCCGCGCGGCGCGTGGCCGTCGAGTTGATCGGCAAGGGCGGACTGCCCGAGCCCGTCGGCCCGTTGATGAATGTCGCCGAGAAGGATGCGGACCAGACCGTGCGTCTGGCCGCGCTGACGGCCCTCGAAAACCTCGCCGGCATCCCCGAGATGCCGCGTCTTCTGGCCATTCTTCGCAATGCGAAGGCGCCGGAGGAAATGGAAAGCGCCGAGAACACGCTGCGTGCCGTCGTGGACCGTGAACGCAAGCCCACGAGCGCCGGCATCGTCGTTCAGAAGGCGTTGTACGGCGATCTGCCGGGGGGCGCGCCGACCGACGTCACCGAGAAGGTGGCCGAGATGGTCGCCTCGGGCGCCATGGCCATCAGCGCGTCCAACGCCAATTTCGGCGACACGGCGCACGGTGTCGTCAAACAGTTGCGCATCGATTACACGGCTAACGGCGTGGCCCACAGCAAAACGGTGACGGAAGGCCAGTCTTTGAACCTGACCGCCGTATCAATCCCCCCCGCCATCGTGGACGCCTTCTCCGCCGCTTTCGATCAGGCAAAGGGGCAAGCGCCGGCGACCGCGCTCGCGCTGTTGCGTCTGATGGGCGCCACGGGAAGCCCGAAAGCCCTCGAAACGGTCCGCGCCGCGGCGGCCCAGGGCGAAGGCGAGGTCAAACAGACCTCCGAACGGGTTCTGTGCGACTGGCCGACCCCCGTTGCCCTGCCCGTCGTCATGGAGATGGCCAAGACCGCCCCGGACGCCACGCTCAAGGTGCTCGCGTTGCGCGGCGCCGTGCGAATGCTCAAAGAAAGCGAGGCTACACCAGCCGAACGCCTCGAACAACTCACCGCGCTGATGGCGCTCGCCTCGAATGCCGACGAAAAGAAGCAGGTCCTGAGCGGACTGGCCGCCGCACCCAGCCTCGAAGCCCTCGATATGGTCTTTGCGCAGTTCGCCGATGAGGCCGTGCGGCCGGAAGCCGTACAGGCCGCGATCGCTATCGCGCAAGGTTTGGGCGGCGCCGCTCGCGAAGATGCCTCCATCTTCAACGGCAAGGACCTCACCGGATGGTCCGGGACCGGCAATTACTGGCGCGTCGAAGACGGCGCTATCGTGGGCCAGAGCACCGAGCAAGTCCCGGATACGGCCTACCTGTGGTCGGACCTCGAGGTGGGTGACTTCTACCTGTCCGCTGAGGTCATGCTCGAACCGCCCACGGCCAACTCGGGCATCCAGTTCCGCTCGAAGAAGATCGATGAGGCCGGTCACGCCCTCGGGTACCAGGGCGACATCGGACAAGACGTGTGGGGCCGCATCTACCACCAGGGCGGCCGCGGCAAACTCGACTGGAACGGCCGTGCCGAGGAAGCCGTCAAACCGGGCGAATGGAACCGCCTCGAAATCCTGGCCGTCGGGCCCGCCATCTGGACCGCCATCAACGGCAAGCTCGGCGTCGCCTGTCTCGACCTCGCGGGCAAAGACGAGCGCACAGGCAAGATCGCGTTCCAGATGCACGCCGGAGCGCCCCAGACGCACCGGTTCCGCAACCTGAAACTCATCCACAACCCCAAGGTCGAGCTGGGCGAACTCAAAGCCGACGCCCTGATCCCCGAACTCGCCATTCCTGTTCCTCAATGACCCAAACCCGCCCGGCGCCGCCAGGCAACACCGCTCGCGGCGCCGGGCGCTACGGTATGAATGGGGACGGCGGAGCCGTTGAAGAAGCGCGCAGACCGGCGTTTGGAGGACGAGAAGACCGAACGGAAGAAGTCCGCGGCCCCGCAAGGGAATTCTGGAGAAGGCATGCAGCCAAAGCGAGCAGAGATATGCGGAGTTGCTTTCTGTTTGTTGGCGGTGGCCGTCGTAATCGCGTTCGCAACCGAATTCTATCTCAACGAACGCGCCCGTAGTCTGCTCGTGCTGTTTACAACGGCGACCTTTCCGAGTGTTGAGCGAAACGAGGTCCAGCAGCTATGCGATGCGATGGGCGGAAGGATAGATCATCAATCCTCATCCGACCTCAGAATAAGGATGTACTGGTCGTTCAGCTACAAGAATCCAGAATATCTAGATATCAGCTTTGACGAGGCCGGACATGTGAGAGGCATCAGTCTAGTGGACATAGATCGTTCTTGGGAAGAGCCTTCGATTCGGACGCACCTTATTCAAGAGACGAGAGTCTCCACCCTTCTTGTTGCTTTCGATTGTGCTTTTTGCTTCATAGCTATGGCTTTCCTTTGGTGGAGCATAATGTTCCTTCTTGGACGGGCATATTGGCCTTTGCTCAGTGATCGCCGAGCACTAAGTGCGGGCATTCTAGCAGTAGTCGGCATGATCGAAATCTCGTTGATGGCTATTTCTCGTGTGCCTCTGGTAGCAGGGCTTCTTTTGTTTGGGTAAGTCTCTTCGCTGTCAACAATGTGGGACAGGAACCATTTGTTATGTGTGCATAAGCATGCGCAGCGTGCTCCCCGCTGTGGCGGGGTCGGTCTGGCTGTGGCAGGGTCTCCCGACCCAGCCACTCCTGCGACCGCCAGGTCTCCAAAACGGCCTGAATGCCGAATACGCGTCCACAGATGACTTCCTGCAATAGAACCACCAAGGCACAAGGACACAGAGAAGACCGCAAAGACGTCGCCACTGCTTGTCCGATGTAACGCCCGGCCTTGCGCCGGACGTCCGGACGCCTGACGCAAGGTGAGTCGCTACAGCGCATCTGGGAGGCCATCCTGTCAGTCCTGTTCATCCCGTCAAAAAGAACCCTTCCGCCTCTTTCTAAATTCACCCGCATGGGCTATACTGTCCCTGGGTCAAATAGGGACTTGTGCGCATGAGCGATATGCACAACGCAGGAATAAAGCTGCAAATGCTTGCTTTTCATACTTATAGCCCAAGGCTCTTCCAGCTCAAGTTAGTGCCATTCGCTATTTTATCTTAAGGAGTGGCGACCCTCACTTCGGGTCGCCGGAGCGGCAGGGTCAGGAGACCCAGCCGCAGCGGGGAGGCCCATGCTTGGTGTATTGTTTTTGTACTCGTTTCATCTGCACTCCCTTTTCAAACCTAGTCCACCATTCCTAGGCCTATCTATCAAACACGACTTTTTCTTCTTGCCATGATATTGACAATATGTAGACAAATCAGCCCGGAGAATTGGCATGCTTCCGGATTCTTGTTGATTTGGAATAGGATAGCATAGTCGGAGCAGTATGATAGCATACAAAAATATAACAATTAGGAGACGAAGGATGCACAGCGATCAGTTTAGGTACCCGGAACGCTTGGTGCAGTTGCGGGCAAATCTGCGTCAATACCGCGAACTGCTCGGCATGACCCAAGAAGAGGTTGCAGAACGGCTGGGCATGACCATTGCCGGTTACGGGTCATTCGAGCGCGGCCGCACGATGGTTTCCGGTGAACGGCGCGATCTGGCACTGGCTCTGGAGACGGAGTTGGGAGAGATCGTCGAACGCCGCAGGCTGCTGCTCGGTCCTTCATCGGATAAGGACGCCGAAACCCCTGCCAAGCGACCCGTCACAGCGGACACTATCTGCCCCCGGTGCCAGTCGCCCGTGCTCGGCCCTCAGTCGGGCTACTCGTACTGCGGACACTGCGGGATCCGGCTCGGGGCGGAATGTCCCAACGGGCACGTGGTCCCGCTGGGCGCCCTCTATTGCCCAACGTGTGGCAGCCAGCTGCAGGGTGGTGCACGTGATGATTCGGTCCTTTCCGCTGGACAGCGGGCGGGGCGGGTGGAATAGGGAGCTGTTGAAAAAGTCCTTGGCGGATTGAGATTCCTTTGATCAAACGCCTTCAAGGAGAATGGGATGCCCCCGCTGTGGCGTGGTTTCCTGACCGCGCCACTCCTGCGACCGCCAGGTCTCCAAAACGGCCTGAATGCCGAATACGCGTCCACAGATGACTTCCTGCAATAGAACCACCAAGGCACAAGGACACAGAGAAGACCGCAAAGACGTCGCCACTGC
>Ga0209201_1002215_pt1 | contig 19562 bp, 14 predicted proteins | sample AD_UKC055_MetaG_FD_184411 | JGI IMG/M metagenome (GOLD analysis project Ga0209201, IMG submission 184411) | Active sludge microbial communities of municipal wastewater-treating anaerobic digesters from USA - AD_UKC055_MetaG (SPAdes) (version 2) | ecosystem: Engineered > Bioreactor > Anaerobic >...
GGGGGGGGATGATATTATCGGCAGCCTGCGAAAAATCGGCCTCGCCCCGTTCCGCACCGTCAAAATCAATCCATCCCGCAATCACACCGTCCCGGCTGATATAGCAGGTCACCTCGCGGCCGTTGAAACTGAACTGGATCCCGTCATCCTCCGAGCCATCCCGGGTGGCGGACTCGCCGTCAATCCAGGGGCCGCCGGCAGGACGGCCGATGAAGACACCCGGATCATACAGGTGAGCAGCAGCGGGAAGACCCTCTGCGCCCCAATCGCTGAGCTTCTGGCCTGCCAGCGGCCGGGTTAAAAGAAAAAACGCAAGCGCCAGAACAACTCCGGCACATCCCCTCTGGTTATTCATCCCGACCTCCAGCCTTGTGGCTGACGCTACCCATCGAATCACATTTTTGTGACATGAATGTCCCATTCTTCGTTCGCATAACTTATTACAGATTATTGTTAATATTATCTTTAATTGTTTCCATCCACCCTCCTGCCTGATGATTAGTCAAACGGCGTGCCAAAAGCGCAAAAAAAAGGCTGTTCTCAATGAACAGCCTTGCCGCAGCGGCATGAATGCGTTGTACGGGAGCAGCCCGCACGCCGGGGTTCAATCCCAAGCGCTCCCCTCCGGGAGCAGGTCACCGCGCACGACCTCACCCGGCAGGGTGGTCATCTGCGGCCAGATCTTGGCTCCTGGATAGAGGCTGGTATGAATGCCGGTGTGTACCTGGTCGGCGAGGATGGCGCCCAGCTTTTGCCGGCCGCTCACCACCTTTTTGCCCTTGACCATGGAGGAGACGCTGCCGCCGTCGTGCCGGACATTGGCGGTGATGGTGCCGGCGCCCAGATTGCAGTTTTCACCCACCACCGAGTCACCGACGTAGGTGAGATGAGCGATATGACAGCCGGGCATGATGATGCTGTTCTTGATCTCGACCGCGTGGCCGATCCGGCAGTCGTCGCCGATGGCGGTGAATTTGCGCACATAGCAGTTGGGGCCGATCTCGCAGTTCCTGCCGATGATGGCCGGGCCTTCGATGCAGCTGCCGCTGTGTACGACCGTGCCCGCTCCGATCTGGACTGCGCCGCTGAGGACCGCCCCGGCCTCGATGCGTCCCTCGATCCGGCTTGCACTCATGCCGGCCATGATGAACTCCTGATGTTTGAGCAGATCCCAGGCGAAACCGGTCGGCAGCCAAAAGCCGGTGATGGGGACAATTTTGAAGGCGCTGCGGCGGACGACCGCCATGATCGCCCCGATGATCTCGATTTCGCCGCGCTCGCTCAGCTCCACCTTTTCCAGGTCGGCGAAAATGTCGGGTTCAAAAATGTAGCAGCCGATATTGCACAGATTGCCAAGAAAGGTCCTGGGTTTCTCGACCATCTGGATCAGCCGGTACTGTTCGTCGACCACCGCCACGCCGTAAATGGAGGGATCGGCCACCGGCTTGACCAGCGCGGCGTAGGGATGATCCAGCAGCTTGAGAAAATCCTCGCGCGCGAAAAGATCATCGCCGTTGCAGGCGACGAAGCGGCCGCGGATATGGGGCTTGGCCTGCAGGATGGCGTGGCCGGTGCCCAGCTGCTCCTTCTGCTCCTGATAGATGAGATGGATGCCACGGTACTCATCGCCGAGCAGCGCGCGGATCATCTCCTTGCGGTAGCCGACGATCAGAATCACCTCGTCGAAGATGCCGGCCATCTGGTCGAGGCTGTGATAGATCAGGGGACGGTTGGCGACCGGAAGGAGCGGCTTGGGCCGTGTCAGGGTCAGGGGGTAAGTGCGGGTGCTCTTGCCTGCCACCATCATCACTGCTTGCATCTCTTTCTCCTTTATCAGAGGGGGGCTTTTACAGGCTAATTTAAGCAAAGGAAGCCTTTAAAAAAAGCATTTTTCAAAAAAATGGAACTGCAGCGCTCTGAATCGTAAAAAATTGTTGATTTTCATTGCCTTATATCGTATATTTCAAACCGTAAACCCGTCCCTGCGCAACAGGGCCGTGGTATGTCTGGAATCCGGCAAGCCCCACTGGCGCCACCTAATCAATTAGAACTGTGGGATCAATGAGGTGAGGTAAGGGCAATGGAAAATTCCTTTCCCATTTGTTTGAAGTGTAAAGTTGGACAGTTGATTCCTTTATCCGATTATGGCCGCGAAGGCGCCCCGATCATGTACAAAGCCTGGGTGTGTTCAAATCCGGAATGCGGATACAACCTCCGGATCGATAATGGCGAGGTCAGCCGGGGCAGGGAGATCAGAGAGTCGAGCAAATAGCTCATCGCCGATAGCGGAGCAGAATTATGTCAGGGTGGCCTCGGGTCGCCCTCTCTTTTTTTGAGTGTTAATTCTATTAAAAACAAGATGCAGAAAAAAAGTTCTGCGCAGGAAAAACAGCCCTTCTTTCAGCGCTATAAAATCCACATCGCCGCCAGCGGCTTTGCCATCTTGATCTGGTTTCTGGTCGTCTCGAATGACATCTACGACCATGAGATCGAGATACCCATCGACATTCCGGCGGTTCAATCCCATTACATCATCACCAGTGAACTTCCGACCCAGGCCCGCATCCGGGTACGGGGGCAAGGCATGGCCCTGCTGGCCCTCATGCTCTTCCGTGAAGGGCGGCTGGAGTTGAACATGGAATGGGGCCCGGGTGAACGCATGCTCCATCCGCGCGCCCAGGATGTCATCCTCAGCGGCGGCGCCCATGCCATCTCGGTCCTGCAGCTGATCGAACCGCAGGAGATCCCTGTGGTCATCGAGGAGCTGGCCTCCCGCATCCTGCCGGTCGCGAACCGGCTGGAAGTCAAGCCGATGGCGGGTTATGCCGTCGTCGGTGACATCGCGCTTGACCCCTCAGAAGTCGTGGCCCGGGGGCCCAACTCCCTGATTAAAAAACTCACCGCCATCCCCACTGCCGAGCGCACTTTTGAAAAGATGAAGAGCCCATTCACCGGCGATATCCTGCTGAGCTCTCCCGATCCCCAAAAAATCATGCTCCAGCCCGGCCGCGCCACCTTCAGGGTGGATGTTCAAAAACTGATGGAAAAGCGCATCGAACGCATTCCGGTGAGCGTGCGCAACCTGCCGCCCGGCTTTCGCGCCATGGTGCTGCCGGCCACACTCAGTCTGGTCGCTGAAGGAGGCGTCAGTTTGATCGCCCCCCTGACCGAGAAGGAGATCTCGGCCTATATCGATTACGCCCGTCAGCCCGAGATGGACGGTCAAAATGCCCCCGCCTACATCGTCCCCGTCGCCGGCGTGCGCTACCGCGACATCTCTCCCAAGCGTTTCAAAGTCATCCTGGAACGCGAATGATGCGCGTCCTGGGTATCGAGACCTCCTGTGACGAGACCAGCGCCGCTGTCATCGATGAGAGCGGCATTCTGGCCAACATCATCGCGACCCAGAAGATCCACGAAGCCTATGGCGGGGTTGTGCCCGAGTTCGCCTCACGGGCCCATATGCGCCAGCTGCCCGGCATCGTTCGTCTCGCCCTGCAGCAGGCCGGGACCGATCTTGCCGGGATCGACGCCCTGGCCGTGACCTGCGGCCCCGGATTGGCGGGTTCTCTTCTGGTCGGTCTCTCCCTCTGCAAGGGCATCGCCCTGACTCTCGGCAAACCTTTCATCGGGATCAACCATATCGAGGGGCACATCCTGGCGACCGCGGCCCAGCTCCATCAGATAGATTATCCCTATATCTGTCTGGTCGCCTCCGGGGGACACACCCTGCTGGTGCTGGTGCGGGAACCGCGCCGTTACGAGATCGTCGGCCGTACCGTGGATGACGCCGCTGGTGAGGCCTTCGACAAAGTGGCCAAGGTTCTGGGTCTCGGCTATCCCGGCGGACCAGCGGTCGAGGCGAGAGCGCGCGGCGGGGATCCCGGCGCTGTCGCCTTTCCCCGCGCCCTGCTGGAAAGCGGCAATCTCAATTTCAGCTTCAGCGGGCTCAAGACCGCAGTGCTCTATTACGCCCAGTCCCTCGACCCCGCAGAGGGGGTGGCCCGCCTGCCGGACATCGCTGCCAGTTTTCAGATGGCGGTCATCGACACCCTCTTCATCAAAAGCCGGCGCGCCCTCGAAGCCTTTGGCTGCCGCACCCTGGTGCTGGCCGGCGGGGTGATGCGCAACGGTCCGCTCCGCGAGATCTTTTCCAGCCGCTGCCGCGAGCTGGGCATTGCACTGGCCATCCCGGCGCCCGAGCTCTGCACGGATAACGCCGCCATGATCGCCCAGGCCGGACGTCAGCGCCTCCTGGCGGGCGAACGCTCCGATTTTACCCTTGATGTGGCACCCAACCTCTCCCTTTAGCCCCCAGTCGAACAACGCCGGGGCGGTCAACGACGGCTATTTTCTGACTTTACTGTGCTTCGCATCACAGGGGGGCGGAACTTCCATGGGCATTTTTTGTTAAAGATTAGTATATTAGATAGATTACGGATGAGTTCCGGCCATGCCTTTTTCTTCTGACTCTTTTCGGACCATGATCGCAGGCAGCCCCTTTCATCTCGCCTTGGCGGCTTTGGCGGTGATTGCGCTTGCCCTCTATGTCTATCGCCGGACCACTCCGGTCGTTCGGCCGGCCGTTCGCATCGTTTTGACCACCCTGCGAACCCTGGCCCTTTTACTGATCATCCTTGCGCTCTTTGAATGGACCATACAGTCAAGGCAGGTAGAGACCACGCCGCCCCTGCTCGCGGTCGCTGTCGACCAGTCGGCGAGCATGCAGCAGAAAGAGGGCGGGATCAGCCGCGGCGAGAGGACAAACCATCTCCTGCGTGAAGAACTCCCTGCGTGGCTCGACCGCGAGATGGCCATCCGCTATTTCGGGTTCGCCGCCCATCCGGACGAGCTGACCCCGGCCGCGCTTGATTCTCTCACTTACGGCGGCGACGCGACCGATATCACCGGAGCCCTGGAGGAGATTAAAAGCCGCCTGCTCGAACAGAATCTCGCCGGGATCCTCCTGCTCAGCGATGGCAACTATACCCAGGGCGGTGATCCCGGACGCTATGCCGCAGAAATCGGCGTACCCATCCATGCCATCGGGCTTGGCTCCGCCGAGGTCCCGGCGGATATCGGCATCACCCATGTGGAGGCCAATCCTTTCGCCTTCGCCGGCGAGTCGACGCCGATCCGCGTCACCGTGCGCAGCACAAGCGGCCAGCGCGAGAAAGTCAGCCTGAGCCTCGAAGGGGCCGGCGGCGAGGCCAGCACCACCCGGATCGATCTCCAGCGCGGCCCGCTGGATTCGGCCGTCGTTCTCAACTATACCCCGGCGGCTCCGGGCCGGCGCAAGCTCCAGGTGGTTCTGGAACCCTCCGGCAAGGACGCCAACCGCGCCAATAACCGGTTCACGCTCTACCAGGATGTGCTCAGGTCGAAGACCCTGATCTTCGTGTTGGCCGGAACCCTCTCGCCCGACCTCTCCCTGCTGCGCAACCATCTGGCCGCGGACGAACGGTTCGACCTCAAGCTGCTCACCGAGCTCGGTGACAACAGCGGATTGCAGCTCGACCGGACCCGGGCGCTGCAGGACAGCATTGGCGAGAGCGACCTGCTGGTGCTCTACAACTTTCCGCGGCGCACCTCATCCCCGCGGACACTGTCGCTTTTGCAGGCTGCGCTTGAGAAACGGCCGCGGCCGCTTCTCTTCATCAGCGGCCGCGACACCGACTGGAACCGGCTGAAACCGCTCGAACCGTTCCTGCCCATCCGGGCCAGCGTTGTCAGCATGGGCGAAATGGAGGTCACACCGGTCCTGACCGCCGCGGGGCAGCAGCATCCGGTCATGCAGATCCCCGGCGCCGGTACGGCTGCCTGGAATCTGCTGCCACCGGTCTATACCCGGGAGCGGCTGCTGGGCTGGTGGCCTGATGCCGAAATCCTCGCCCACGCCCGGCCGGCCGGACCGGCAGCACCGGGCGGTGACGCGGAAATCTGGCCCCTCATTCTGGTGCGCAACGCCGGCGCGAAATCTGCAGCCGTCATGGGGTACGAACTCTGGCGCTGGCACCTGATGATGAGCGGCATCGGCAACACCGATGAGACCTATCACCACTTTTTCCAGAATCTGGTCCGCTGGCTGCAGATCGAACAAAGCAGCGATCTCATCCGGGTGCGCACGGATCAGTCCACCTATCATTTTGGCGACGAGGTCCATTTCATCGCCCAGATCGTGGATGCCCGCTTCCAGCCGGTCGATGACGCCGAGGTCGAACTCATGATCACCACCAGTGAAAACGGCGGCGCGGAGAACACCCTCTACCTCACCCTTACCGGCAAGGGCAGCTACAGCGGCGCATTCCGGCCGGAAAAGGCGGGAGATTACCGGGTAGAGGCGCGCGTCAGGCGCGGCCAGACCCTCCTTGGCGAGGCCACCCACCTCTTCAGCGTCGGCAGCTACAACGAAGAGTTGAGCGATGTCGCCCTCAAGGAGAACCTCCTGCGCCGGCTGGCACAGCTCAGCGGCGGCAGCTATGCCCCCCCGGATTCGGCGGCTGCGCTCATCGCCGCCATCCGGGGCAAAAAGCTCCACCGCACCCTGACCAAAGATGTGGAACTCTGGAATCGCGGGGCACTGCTCGCCGCCATCCTGACCCTGCTCGCACTGGAGTGGTTTCTCCGCCGCCGCAAGGGAATGCTCTAGCAGCGCAGTTTCTGCACCATTGAGCCATTGCGGCTACTGTAGATGGAACAGCTCTGACAGAACCGCAAGGCATCCGGGAACCACCCCTGAACACAGATAGTGACATCAACTGAACCGGCTGTTTAATAAAAGCGATCGATCATGCCCATGCAGCTTCTGAAAAGCATTATTCTCCTCCCGATCATTCTGGTCTGCCTGCTCGCCGCCCCTGAGGGGTGGGCGCAGGTCACTCTGAGCGGCGGCAAAGGCCAGCTCCGCGCCATGGATGCCGATCCTGTACCGGCGGGTCAGCTCTATATCAACGGCCTCTACAGCCTCTACCTCGAAAAAATCACCACGCCGATTCCGGTCGGCGCGGGCGTCGGCCAGAGGGAAGAGCTCGCCGTCGATCATACCCTCAATGTCGCCCTGACCCTGGGGCTCTCCCGCACCTTCGAGCTCATGCTCCACGCCGTGCCCTATCAGGATAATCAGCGCGACCTTTTCGGCCCGATCGGCGATACCCAAATCGGCGTCAAGTTCCATCTCCCCAACCGGGGCAGTATCTTCCAGTCCGGCCTCCTCGGCTACGTCAGGCTGCCGACAGCGCCGATGCACAATATCCCCTATGAAGGCTACAGCACCGATGCCTTCGGCTGGGGACTCACCGGCCTCGCTTCACTCGACCTGCGCTCGAGCTCCCTCGCCCTGCCGGTTAAATTTATCGCCAACATCGGCTACCGGGATCAGGATTGGGGTGACCGCTACTTCTCCGCCGACTACGATCAGCTCCTCTTTGCTCTCGGCTTCAAGTTCCCGATCCGCGCCACTCTGCTCTATCTGGAAACCAGCGGAGAGGTCTTTGTCAACCAGACCGACCTTCTCTCCCTGCGGCAGAACCTGCTCCGCCTCTCCGGCGGCCTGCGCTTTCTCGGGCCCGGACAGCTGGTTTTCGACGCCGCCGCCGATATCCGCCTCGGGAACTATACCCCGTCCGCTGCCGAGATGGCGGTGAATCCCTATCTGAAACGGTATGCGGACTGGAAAGTGCTCCTGGGTGTCACGCACCGCATCCAGCTCTTCGAACCGGCCACTGAACAGGACCGCGCCCGCTCCGAACGCCGCGCCGAAGAGGAAAAAAAGAACGAAGAGATCCGCAAGCAGCGCGAACAGGTAAATCGCGAGCTTGAGGAACTGCGCAAAAAGATCGAAAAAAGCCAGGACCAGCCGCCGCAATAGGACCATGATGATGAATTCGCGCGACAACCACTCCTCCGCCCCCGCTCTCCGGCCCCATCGCCGGGCGGCCGCTTTCCCGGCTGCCGCGGGTAAAAACGCCCCGGGGCGGCGCGCACCTCTCTGCCTGACCGCCCTGCTGCTGGCGGTGGCGCTGACAGCACTCATGCCGGCTCCGGCCGGCGCCCAGACCTCCTCCGAATGGCGGAAATCCTCGGAGCGGCTGCTCAGTCAGGCCCGGCGCCATTACCTCTCCGATTCGTACTGGGAAGCGGCCCGCGATCTGATCATCCTGCTCGACTTCAACCCCGGCTTTGAAAAGGGCGACGAGGTGGTCTTTACCCTGGCCGAATGCCTCTATCAGATCGGCCTGCCGCAGGGAGCCGAGCGGCTCTATAAACATCTCATCACCCAGTTTTTGCGCAGCCCCCTGCAGCCCAACGCCCTGCTCGGACTGGAACGCATCGAGTATGACCGCAAGGAGTGGAACCGCTGCATCGAGTACCATCAGATTATCGTCCGCTCCGCCTCACCGCAGACGGTCACCGATGCCTCAAACTATTATTCCGGGCTGGCCTACTATCAGCTGCGCGACTTTCCAGAATCGATGCAGAGCCTGATCCAGGTCTCGATCAAAAGCCCCTGGTATCCTTTCGCTCAGTACAATCTCGCCCTGGCGCAGATGCGGATGAAACTGGTGCCGGACGCCGTCATGACCCTGCGCGCCATTTGCGACCTGCCGGTAGAGAGCGAGCAGATCCGCACCCTGATCGACGATACCCGCATGACTCTCGGCTATCTCTTTTACGAGCTTGAGCGCTACCAGCAGTCCTATGACCAGTTCCAGCTCGTTTCACCAACCCATCGCCATCGCGATGAGGCCCTGCTGGCGGCAGGCTGGTGTCAGGTGCAGATGGGCCGGCTCGCCGGCGCGATCAAACCCCTGACCACTCTCCTCATCCAGCATCCCGGCTCGGAGAGCAACGAAGAGGGGCTTTTTCTCCTCGGCCGCTGCTTCATGAAACTGCGGCGCTACGATCATGCCATCCGGGTCTATGACCATCTGATCTCCATGTTCCCTTCGAAGGAGGAGATGCCGGCCATCTCCCGCGAAGTGCAGGTGACGCTTCTGGATGCAGGCGTCGAGGTGGAACAACTCCAGACCGACCTGCTGATCATGGAAAGCGAACTCATCGATGCGCTCCCGCTGCAGGTCACCTGGCCGGAGATGCCGGACGAGCTGCATGAGCAGCGGCAGCAGCTTCTCGATCTCCGTCAGGGGCTGCTGCGCCGGATCCAGGAGGAGCGCGACCGCGTCAATCAGATCGCCGCCGATATGGAAGAGCTGCGCCGGATGACCCGGCGGAAACAATCACGCATGGACTGGCGCGCATACGCCGAGTTCGGCAAATCCCGCGCCCTTTTCATGCAGAGCATGCAATAGGAGCGAAGACCAGATTGGCTTTGCTTATGACAAACAAGACAGAATACAAAAATCGGCCAGTTGCGGCCGCCACCTTGCGCAGCCGGCACCTTTCCCTGCCGCCGGCCCTGCTGCTGGCCGCCCTCTTCTTCTTGCCGGCCGCGTTGCCGGACGGCGGATGCATCGCTGCAAGCCGGCAAACCGGCCAGATCGTGGAGAGCGTGGTCCAGGAGAGCGGTGAAGAGCTGGCCAAGCTCAACCGGATCATCCTCGAGCACGAGGGGCTGCTGCAGAAATATCCGGACAACGACTTTACGCCCACCGTGCTTCTCCAGCTCGCCCAGCTCTACCAGCGCCAATCCGCCGCTCTCTTTCAGCAGCAGATGGAGCAGTATGAGAAGCAGCTCGAGGCTTTCGAGAAGAACGAGATTCTCGACGAGCCCGAGATTCCGCACGCCAATATGGAAAAGAGCATCAGCATGCTGGAACGGCTGGTGGAGAAATACCCCAAGGTGAGCTTTCGCGACAAGGCCCTCTATATGCTCGGTATGGCCTATCTGCAGCAGGGCAATCGCGTCCGCGCGCAGCTCTCTCTGGAGCAGATCATCAGCGAATTTCCCCTCTCGGCCATCACCCTGGAATCCCATTTCCGCATCGCCGAGTTCTACTTCGACCGCCGCGAATATCTTCCGGCCATCGATCACTACAAGGTCCTGCTCGAAAAATGGGACAATCCCTATTTTGACATGGCCCTCTACAAGCTCGGCTGGTCCTACTACTCCCTCGGCGACTATCCCCATGCCATCACCAGCTTTATCTATCTGCTCGAGGATATGGCGCTGATCGAACGGACCGATTCGCAGCAGCTCAACCGTTCCAAAGCGGACTTGAGCTCGGAGGCCATCCAGTATATCGCCAGCTGCTACGCCGAGTATGGCGGCCCGGCCGCGGCGCAGAGCTTTTTCGCCAGCCGCACCGACAAATCCTATACATTGCCCATCCTCATCCAGCTGGCGGCACTCTACCAGAAGCGCGCCTACTATCCCGAGGCCATCGCCGCCCAGGAGGTTCTGCTCACTCTCTACCCCTTTTATGAAAATGCGCCCGAACTCCTGCAGCAGATGGTCGATAACTATGAGGCGGAGGGCCGCACAGCCCCGGCCATCCAGACGCGCGAACGGATCGTCCAGCAGTTCGCACCCGGCGGCTTTTGGCTGACCCAGCATGCCTCCGGTCCCGTCCATGACAAGGCCGACAGCCTCGCCCGCATCACCCTGCGCCATCTGGGCATCCACTACCAGACGGAAGCGCAGCGCAGCGCCCGGGTGCGGGATTATCAGATCGCGATCGAAAAATACGAGGACTATCTGCAGAAATACAGCCGGGCCGAAGACGCTGCGGAGATCCACTATTTTCTGGCTGAATGCAGCTATGGCAAGGCGGACTTTGCCGCCGCGATCGCGGCCTACACTGCCGTGCTGACCCGATACGATTCAACCCGCTACCGACATGACGCCGCCTACAACCGCGTCCTCTGCTATTATCAACTCCTCGGCAGCGATGAGGGTGGAGATTCCGCGACCGTGGCGATCCCGGATTTTATCGGCGGCACCGACACCCTGCGCCTGGCCGTCTCGCGCCCATCTGAAAGCGGGCTCCTCCTGGCGGCCAACGAATTCATCCGCCTTTTCCCGGAGAGCAGGAACCATGATCAGGTCCTGATGAAACTCGGCGAGACCCTCCACGAGATGCGTCATTTCGCCGCGGCGGCCCGGGTATACAAATCGATCGTCGACCTCGGCCCAGGCCGCCCCTATTATCTGAGCGCGGCCCTGAATGCCGGCCAGTGCTATTTCGACGACAGCCGGTTTGAGGAGGCCAACCGCTGGTTCACCTCCCTGCAGGAACAGTTCCCCGATTCGGCCCATTATCGCGACCGGGCCAACCGTCTCGGCACCCTCGCCAGGTTCAAGATCGCCGAGAGCCTCGCGGAGGAGGGCAAGAGCGAAGAATCCGCCCGCCTGATGCAGAGCGTGGCCGTCACAGCAACCGAGGCGCCCCTGCGCGACCGCGCCCTCTTCGAGGCGGCTGCCCAGTTCCAAAAGCTGAAGAATAACCGCGCCGCCGCCGAGGCCCTGGAGCAGCTGGCCGCCCAGCAGCCCCCCTCCGAGCTCGCTGACGAAGCCCTCTACCGCGCCGCTGTGCTGCGCGAAACCGAAGGCGAATGGCTGCTGGCCGCCCGCGATCATCTCCTGCTTTGCGATACCTGGCCAGAGTCGGACTATGCCCAGCGCAGCCTTAAATCGGCGGCCATCTGCCAGGAAAACCTCCAGAACTGGGGTGAGGCCGAAAGACTTTACAGCCGTTTCGCTCTCACCTATCCCGATTCGCTCACCGATCTGGTCGAGAGCCTGGCCAAAGCGGGCGAGATGGCGCAAAAGAGGGGCGACCTCGCCGCCGCGCGCCGGCATTACGCCAGCGCCGTCACCAGCTGGAAGGAGAACGGTGAAGCCGCCGCCGATATCGACCCCTATTACGTAGCCCAGGCCCAGTTCATGCTCGGCGAGCTGCTCTTCAGTGAATACGAAAAGATCGACCTCCAGCCCCCCTTTGAGCGCAGTATGAAACGCAAAGTGGCCAAGTTCAATGAGGTCTTTGAAGCCTACAAGACCACGCTCGAGTTCCAGATCGCCGACTGGTCCACTGCCGCCTCCTACCGCATCGGCGCCTCCTTCGAAGAGTTCGTCCGCGCCTTCATGACCTCGCCTCCACCGCGGGGCCTGAAGGGAGAGGCCCTGCAGCAGTATCAGGACAAGCTGGTCGAGGCGGCCAGACCCTACCAGGAACGCGCCCTGGAAACCTATGCCAAGATGGTCGAGCAGGCCAAAGCCAATGCCATCGAAAACAGCTGGGTGACCCTGAGCCGGGAACGGCTGCAAGCCCTGCAGATCGAGCTCGGGATCGCCCCGGCATCACCCCCGGTCGAGGAACCGGCCCCTGCCGCAGGCGCTGAGGGGACCATCCCCCCCACCGGCGAAGGAGTAACGCCCTCATGATCTTGCGTTCATCACCGGCCAGAACTCTGCTGCTCCTCTTCCTCCTGCTGACGGCCTCCTCCGGGGCCGCCCGCGCACAGGAGCGCACTTTTGACATCACCGACACGACTGCGGTCTTTTCTGCCCCGCGCACCGGCGCGGAGAGCCCGGCGCAGGACGGCACCGCGATCTTTAACGACATCAGGACGGAGGCCTCTTCGGCCACAGCTCAGGATTCCCTGCGGCTGCTGGCGCCGCGCACCTCCCTGCCGGACTCGCTGCGCGTTGATGAAGAATCCTTCAAGCTCTTTCTCGACAAGATCGAGGTGGAAGGCAAACTGGAAAAACCCCAGGCTATCTTTATCATCCCCGGCAGCGATCCGGAGATCGATGATATCCAGATCCAGCGCTCCTTTTTCGAGGAAATTTTTCGCCCGGTGGAACCCGCCGGCCGCATCGGCCTCAAACAGAAACCGTCATCGACAAGCAAACGCAAGGATGTTTTCCCCTGGTAAGGCAATCAAGAGGAAGTAATGCAGCCAGATTATAAAAAACAGCGCCGGCAGCTGGAGCAAACCCGCGCGCAGCTCTCCGGACTCCAGAGCGTTCTGCTGGAACGCCTTTTCACCCTCTACCGCGACCACGGCCTGATCCGGAAGCGTACCGAGCTGCAGGACCCGGCGATACGGCAGCAGTGTCTGAACCATCCCTTCGACCCCGTCACCCGCAGCGAAGTCGAGGTCATCGTCAGCCAGCTGCGCCCCCTCGGCGAGGGCATGGCCCGCCTTAAAGCGGAGATCGACCAGCTCGCAAGCCTGGAGGAGAAGGAACGCAAGGTGGTCTACGACCTGCCCCCGGCCCCAAAGCCGACCCCGGCGCAGATCAGCAGAGGCTACGGCGCGCCTGAGCTCAAGCGCTACCGCCAGAAACATATGGCCTGGGCCCTCGGCATCGCCAGCTTGATCGCCTTCTGCGCTGTCGGTATCTACTGGCTCACCGTCTACCTGCAGCCGGCCGAATTGATCGAGAAAAAAGTGCGCATCACCAAGTATATCGAACTGGAACCACCCCCCTCTATCGCCGACGATCTGGACCAGCCGGCCGGCGGCGACAACCTGCTCGGCGGCAGCACCTCGGGGATCATCGGTGTCCTCGGCGTGATCGTGCCGGTCAGCGACAAGGACAAAAAGAACAACGGTATCGAATTTCTGGTCAGTGACAATTCGATCCAGGACCTCGACCGCCTGCTCTCACAGGCCAAACTGCGCACCGGCAGCGGCGGCGGCGCCTACGGCGAAGGAGGCCTCGGCCTCGGCTCGGGCAGGGGATCGGGACGCGACCGCAGCTCTGCCGACCAGGCCGGCGACCAGGTCGTTCTCGATGAGTTCAACGTCGCCGCCCTCGGCAATGTCGATCAGCTCATCACCGAGGCCAAGGGGGTTGAAACCGTCAAACTGGAAAAGCGCGGCCAGGTCAATATCCAGGCCCCGAGCGCGATCCGCGGCTCTGAAACCGCCCGTGTCCAGCGCTCCTCGGAATCAGTCATGGGGGTTATCAACGGCCAGCAGGCGCGCATGATGTATATCTACAACAAACATCTGCGCACCAATCCGGATATGCGCGGCAAACTCAATATCGACCTGACCATCGAAGCGGATGGCTCCGTCTCCAGCATCGCCGTCGTCGAAACCAATATCGGCAGCGACGAGTTCATCCGCGAGCTGCTCGGCCTGCTCCGCCGGCTCCGTTTTGACAAAATCACTGAAGGTTCGGTCACAGTCAATCTGCCTCTGGTCTTTAATCGTACGGAATAGACGCCCCTCTATGCCCAGGAAAACCGCCAGGCTGACCCGCATGGTGCTGCTCATCGCCATCGCCTTGATCATCCAGATGATTGGACTGCCGCAGCCTCTGACCGGGCCGCTGGTCAATCTCATGCTCGCGCTGACCACTCTGATCACGGGGGCGGCCGCGGGCGTCGCTCTGGGATGCCTCACCCCGCTGATCGCGCTCATGCGCGGTCAGCTTCCTCCCCTGCTGGCCCCCTTCATCCCCTTCATCCTGGCCGGCAACGCCCTCTATGTGATCTTCCTGGGCCTCCTCTGCAAAAAGGGGTGCGGGCTGCCGCTGCGCTCGTGGCGGGCCTGGCTCGGGGTGCTCCTCGGCTCGACGGCCAAGTTCATCTGGCTCTTTGCGGCCGCACGCCTGATCATGCCCCTGCTCATCGCCCGGACCCTGCCCGAGCCGGTCATCGCCATGCTCACCTTTCCCCAGCTTGTCACCGCTCTCATCGGCGGCGTGCTCGCGCTGCTCTTCCACGCCCTCCTGGTGCGGCGGCGCATCCTCTCCACACCGGCTTGAGCCTGCTCAAGGCCTGTCCTGCAACGCTTTCCACTGCGCACAGCGGAGCCTCCCCGTCGGATACACACCCCTGCGGCCGGCAGCAGCTAGAGACCACGGCGGCAGCTATCCCCAGACAAAAGGCGGCCGGGAGAGCCGTTGGAACTCGCTATTTTATTGAATGTTTGGTTTTATTTTCGTAATTTGTGAGTCATTCTTTCGGTCTTGCCCGGGGTTCAAGGAGTCCATGTCCAACGCCATCGAGATTATCGGGGCGCGCACCCATAATCTGAAAAATATTTCCGTGACCATCCCCCGCAACCAGCTGGTGGTGATCACCGGAGTTTCGGGTTCGGGTAAATCGAGCCTGGCCTTCGATACCCTCTACGCCGAAGGACAGCGCCGGTATGTCGAGTCGCTCTCCGCCTATGCCCGCCAGTTTCTGGAGCGGATGGACCGCCCGGACGTCGACCAGATCTACGGCATCTCGCCCGCTGTCGCCATCGAGCAGAAAAACACCAGCCAAAGCTCCCGCTCCACCGTCGGCACTGCCACCGAAATCCATGACTATCTGCGGCTGCTCTATGCCCGCATCGGCCACGCCTTCTGCCCCTCCTGCGGTGAACCCGTGCGGCGGGAAGAGGTCGGCGATGTCGTGGAGCATGTGCGGAGGCTGCCGGCGGGCACCCGCTGTATCATCACTTTCCCCCATCCCGCGGATACCCCCGGTCTCGAATCCCTGCGCCTCAAAGGCTACCATCGCTATCTCAAGCAGGGAAAGACCGTTACGTTCGACGACACCCCCCCGGAAGGAGAGCAGATCGACGTCATCGTCGACCGGCTGGTCGCATCGTCGGAGACGAGCAACCGCGTCGCCGATTCGGCCCACCTCGCTTTCGAGATGGGCAAAGGCCACCTCGACCTCCATTTCACGCAAGGCCCCGCGCAGCCCTTCTCTGAAGGCTATGAATGCGCGCGCTGCGGCATTGTCCTTTCCGAACCGCAGCCCGGGCTCTTCTCCTTCAACCACGCCACCGGCGCCTGCCCCGTCTGCAACGGCTTCGGTGACATCATCACCATCGACGAAGATCTGGTCATCCCCAATCCCGAAAAGAGCATCGCCGGGGGGTGCATCGCCCCGTGGAGCACGCCCAGCCACCGCGAGCTGTTCGAGCAGCTCATGCACATCGCCCCCCGCCATGGCATCGATATCCACGCCCCCTATGCCGAACTCGGCGAGGAGGCCAGAACGATCATCTGGAAAGGAGTCGATGACTATCCCGGCATCACGGCTTTTTTCGGCTGGCTCGAGAGCAAAAAATACAAGATCGGCGTGCGCGTTTTCCTCAGCCGCTACCGCGGCTATGTCACCTGCGCCGCATGCAAGGGCTCACGGCTGCGGCCCGAAGCCCTCAACTTCCGCATCAACGGCGTCACCATCGCCGATTTGAACCGCAGATCCCTGCTGGAGGTGCTGCACTTTTTCACGACACTGCAGCTGAGCGGCTACGAGTCGGCCATCGCCGGCCAGATCCTCAAGGAGCTGCTCAACCGCATCACCTATCTCGACACCATCGGCATGGGCTACCTGACCCTCGACCGCCGCACCGGCACGCTCTCGGGCGGTGAGTTCCAGCGCATCAATCTCGCCACCGCGCTCGGGGCCCAGCTGGTCGGATCACTCTACATTCTCGACGAACCGACCATCGGGCTTCACCCGCGCGACAGCGCAAAACTGGTCGAGATCCTCAAGGCCCTGCGCGATATCGGCAACACGGTGGTTGTGGTCGAACACGACCGCGAGATGATGCGCCAAGCCGACCAGATCATTGACCTCGGCCCCGGTGCGGGCGAGAACGGCGGCGAAATCATCTTCAGCGGCACTTTTGACGAGATCCGCATCGACGGCCGCTCGCTGACCGGCGCCTATCTCCGCGGCAACCGCATGATCCCGCTCCCGGACCGGCGGCGTCCGCTCAGGCGACCCGGACTGCAGATCAGGGGAGCCCGGGAACACAATCTCAAGAACATCGACGTCGATTTTCCCCTCGGGGGCATGGTGGTGGTTACAGGGGTGTCCGGCTCGGGCAAGAGCACGCTGGTCCACGATGTCCTCTACGCCGGGCTGATGAAGAAAAAGGGGAGCTGGAAAAAACGTGTGGGGCGCTTCCGCAGCCTGACCGGGGAGGAGCTGATCGACGAGGTGGTGATGGTCGATCAGTCGCCCATCGGCCGCACACCGCGCTCCAATCCTGCAACCTACGTCAAGGCCTTCGATCCCATCCGCCAGCTCTTCGCCGAGACCCATCGCGCCCGCGTCCGCGGCCTGAAATCGGGGGCCTTTTCGTTCAATGTGCCCGGCGGCCGCTGCGAGACCTGTGAAGGCGCAGGCGTGGTCCGGGTGGAGATGCAGTTCCTCGCCGATCTGCTGCTCGAATGCGACAGCTGCGGCGGGAAACGCTATCGCCGGGATATCCTCGATATCCAGTACCGCGGCAAAAACATCGCCGAGGTCCTCAATATGACGGTCAGCGAGGCCCTCGATTTCTTCAGCCATGAACATGCGGTGACGCGGCGGCTGCTGCTGCTCAAGGAGGTCGGCCTGGGCTATCTCAAACTGGGGCAGCAGGCCACAACCCTCTCCGGCGGTGAAGCCCAGCGCGTCAAGCTGGCCGCCCATCTCGGCGAGCCCAGACGCAGAGAAGTCTTTTATATCTTTGACGAACCGACCACCGGGCTCCACTTCGATGATGTCGCCACCCTGCTGCATTGTTTCAACGCCCTCATCGCCGCGGGCCACTCGGTGCTGATCATCGAACACAATCTCGATGTCATCAAATGCGCTGACTATATCATCGACCTCGGCCCCGAAGGCGGAGAGGCCGGGGGCTGCGTCGTCGCACGCGGAACGCCGGAAGAGGTCGCGGAGGTCGCCGCTTCCTTCACGGGACACTATCTCAAACCGCTGCTGATAAAACCCTGATAAAAATAGATTGCATAGCGTTATAATTATTTCTATTTTTTATCCGTTTTATTGGAAAGTCAATCGCATCAGAACAAACCCTTGCATACGGGTATCCATTCTCATTGTGCTCCTCTGGCTCGCAGTGGCGAAGAGCGCCCCGGCAGCACCCGCAGATTCCGATTCTACGCAGGAAGAGCAGCCCTCCTGGAGCGGTGGTGTGGAAATTGCCCTGACCAATAACTACCTTTGGCATGGCATCTCCGTCAACAAGGGAGCGATATTGCAGCCCGCCGTGTGGCTGACACATCAAGGGGTCACTCTCTATCTCTGGAGCAGCTGGACCCTCACGCGGCAGCGCTACGATATCAAAAGGTCCGAAATCGAGGCCGCCCTCATCCATGATTTCAGTCTTGAAAATCTGGATATCGAGGTCTATTTCAACTATTATAAATACATCGATCAACCGGACGATCCCGACACCGGCGAGGCGGCCCTGATCATCAGCCGCCCCTTCGGCCTCGTCAGGACGAAACTCTCCCTCTTCTGCGATGTCGTGGAATATCCCGGAGCCCTCTATGCGGAACCGGCCCTGGAGGTGGAGAAGGAATTCGGCACAGCCTGGTCGGCATTCGGCGCCGTAACCCTCGGCCTGGGATCAAAAAAGTTCAACACCGTCTACTGCGGGATCGCGAGTGCGACCATCAGCATGCTCTCCCTGGACGGCCGGATTTCTCGCACCCTGACGTCGGGGCTCTATCTGCAGCCCTGGTTTCAGTACAACTTTGCCCTCAACACTGAGCTCAAAGGCTCTCTGGGAAAAAGGAGCGGCTGCTTCGGATTCACAGCGGGGAAGGAGATATGAGCTGCAGCCGTCAAACGCCCCATAGTCAAGCCCGGAGCAGTTCCCGGCCGGGGCGGTATATGTATCACATCAATCCGTTTGGAGGAAACCTGAATTGAATAAAACAAATCCGCTGGTTCCGAAACGCATGTTCTTCACCAAGGGCGTCGGCTATCACAAGAACAAGCTGCAGAGCTTTGAGCTTGCCCTTCGTGACGCCGACATCGAGGTCTGCAACCTGGTCCTGGTCTCGTCCATCTTCCCGCCCGACTGCAAGATCGTCAGCCGCGCCCAGGGCATCAAGCTGCTCTCGCCCGGGCAGATCACTTTTGTCGTCATGGCCCGCGAAGCCACCTGCGAGCCCAACCGCCTGATTTCGGCCGCCATCGGTCTGGCCACCCCCAAGGACTCCAACCAGTACGGCTACCTCAGCGAGCACCACGGCTTTGGCGAAACCATGAAAAAGTCGGCCGATTTCGCCGAGGACCTCGCCGCCACCATGCTCGCCTCCACCCTCGGCATCGAGCTCGATCCCGAGGTGGCCTGGGACGAACGCAAGAAAGAGTACAAGGTCGATCAGAAAAACAATTTCGTCAGCCGCAGCATCTGCCAGTCGGCCGAGGGACACAAGGGCGGTCTCTGGACCACCGTTCTGGCCGCCGCCGTCCTGATTCTGGAATAGGACGCTCCGCACAGGGTGTTAATGATTGATGGCGCCTCCACCGGACAGCCTCCGGCGCGCGCCATTCTCGTTTCCGGTCACATGTCATCTCCGCCGTCCTGACTTTATCTAACCTGCAAGGGAGCCTATGCATCTTCATCGACCCTCCTACTTTCATGACGCGCCGGACATCGTCCCGGCCCGCGTCAAGCGCAACCAGAATATCTCCGAATTCGTCGAGGCCCTGGGAGCCACCTCTTTCGAGGCCCGCAACGTCCACCGCGGCGCCCACCTCTTCAAGCGCATGGTCCACGACGGCGATACCATCTGGCTCGGCATTGCCGGGGCCGGCATCGCCGGCGGCATGGGCGGTATGGTCATCTCCCTGCTCGAAGCCGGATTCATCGACATCATCTGCTCAACCGGCGCCCAG
>Ga0209201_1002222_pt1 | contig 19515 bp, 9 predicted proteins | sample AD_UKC055_MetaG_FD_184411 | JGI IMG/M metagenome (GOLD analysis project Ga0209201, IMG submission 184411) | Active sludge microbial communities of municipal wastewater-treating anaerobic digesters from USA - AD_UKC055_MetaG (SPAdes) (version 2) | ecosystem: Engineered > Bioreactor > Anaerobic >...
ACGTACCTATCTCAAATCGCATCCAGATCCGATCCGCTTGGAATAAAATAGAAAGGACAGTAAGACAATAAATCCATCGCCATGACTTGACGGCCCCCATAGAAGGGCTGGAACGGTCGCAGATCTTCCAGCCGTTCTCGGCGGGAAGGTTTCGTCCCTCAACCGTTCTCGCCCTACAAAAACATCCGGGTTGGATTATAGGGTATGGAATGATCGCCGATCTTATGTGGGACCCGTCGCGTATGACGACGCGATTTCAGCGCGGAGTGCAAAAAATTTTCGTGAATTCTCGGGTGATCTGCCCGAGTTTGTCGTCGAGAATGGAATAGACCTTCTGTTGGATATCATCCGGTACGCCGCCATAAAAAGCCTGCGCGATCCCGCCAGTGATGCAAGCCAAGGTGTCAGAATCACCCCCCAGTGATATGGCGGTGCGGATGGCGTCTTCAAAATCGGTTGAATCCAAAAACGCACGGATGGCTTGTGGCACGGTTTCTTGTGAAGATTCGTTGAATTGGTATGTCGGGCGGATTTCATCCACATGGCGGCTCAAGTCGTAGCCAAATTGCGTTTCGACGTATTGCTTGATGTCGGTTTTGCTTTGGCCGGTGCGCGCCAAGTAGATCGCGGCGGCGACGGATTGACCGCCCTTGATGCCTTCCGGGTGGTTGTGAGTGACGGCGGTATACTCTTCGGCCTTGGCCAGCACGGTGGCCAAGTTGTCATACGCGAACCCCACAGGGCTGATGCGCATGGCCGCGCCATTGCCCCAACTATTGTATGGCGCGGAGTCTCGGCTGCGCGCCCAACGGTCAAAACCACCGCCGTATCCCCGACCGGGATACTGCGCATAAAATGTTTTGAGATTTTGGACGTATGGAGTGCCGGTCAAGATGGTGTCCGCCAGCGCGATGGTCAGCACGGAGTCATCCGTGAAAAAACAGCGCGGCGAAAAGAAAGGAAACCCCTTGTGCTTGATGTTGGCCCATTCGTAGACGGAGCCGACAATATCTCCCGTAATCGCGCCGATCATTTTACCTCCGCGGGTCCTCCGCCGGTCGGGGGTTCAGTGCGGCCCGCACATGCCGCAAGGGGGAACCAGCTTATTCAGCCTAGTTTTTCTTATAGAAGTCGCGGCCGTCATAGCCGTTGGGGCCTTCCGAGCCGGGCCGGAAGATGAGTTGCAAGATAAGCCACACAGTCCAGAGGCACATCAGGCCCAGCACGATCCAGAGCTCCCACAGCGAGGGTCGTTCCGTCAAATGGAACAAATCGGCTACGCGCCAGGCAACCCATGGCGGAATCACAATGGCCCAAAACAGCTTGCCAGTGCGGCCCAAGTCGTGCAGGCGGCGGACCACCTGAATGATGGCCCAGAAAATCAGGAGCCCTTGGCCGAGATGGGAGATGGCCAATAGCGGCCATGGCCGCGCCGCCAGCCAGCGCGCCTGCACAACCATGATGGCCCAGTACAAGGCCGCTGTGCCGATCATGTTCAGTAGAAAGGCCACGCGGCCGCGGCGGCACTCAAAGAGAGTTTCCACCGCAATGCAGAGTTGCTTGAGCTTGAGTTGGAAGGGCGTGACAGTCACGGGGTGTTGTGCACTCATGGGATTGCTCCGTTAGGGGTTGGCGGGGGTGGGGGCATCGGCCGCGGGGGCTGCCGGCGCATTGATGGCAGCCTTTTTGGGCTTTTTCTTCTTGGGCTTGGGCGTGGCCTTCTTTTGGAAGGTGTCATCATCCATGGCCGGTGCGATCCAGCGGTGATCGTCGGCCACTTCCGGGGCGCGCTTCACCTTGCGGACCTTGGGTTTGGCCTCCGCCGCTTGGGCGTCGGCCAGCGCCATGGCTTCGGCGGCTTGGGCTTGTGCCGCCGCCAGCGCGGCGGCTTCTTCGGCCACGCGCGCCCGGTGTACTTCTTTTTGTGCGCGATATTTGGGCATTCCAAACACCAACCCGCCCAGCACCAGCAGGATCATGAACACAATTACGCTGCGGCTGGCGGCTTGCCGGCCCTTTTGGCGCAGCAGCAACGAGAGCATCGCGCAGCCGCCAAAGAAGGCGAAGCAGGTCATCAGTCCGAACCAAAAGGTGTAGTTGCCGTCGGATACCTTGAGCAGACGGCCCGTCAGGAAGAGGCCAATGGCCGCGCCGTAATATTGGAAGGAATCAATTACACCAGATGCAAAGCCGGCCATTTTCTTGCCGCCAATATCCATTGGCGCGGCGGCGCCCACGATGGAGTGCGTGCTGTTGGCGGTTACCGCAATCAAGACCAGGAACAGGCAGCCCAGCAGAATCCCGGCGGGGGTGGGGCCAATCAGCTTCAGGCCCATGACGATGGCCGCGGTGGCAATCACCACGGCCTCGGTGAAATAAAGCACCATGGCGACGGGGTAGCGGTGGCCGCGGAAAAAGCGGTCCGACACCCAGCCCGACAGCACCGAGCCGGCGACGGCCACCATGGGAATCAACGCAAGCGTGGCCACCGCGATTTCCGGCAGGTTGGTCTTCATGTTAAAGCCCAGCACGTCTTCAAAGTACAGCGGGGCAAGCTGGTCAGAAGCATGGCGCACGGCGCCCGTGCAACCGTAGGCCACGGCATAAAACCAGACCAGCGGGTTGGAAAAGACAAACTTGAACGACTCCCACACGCGCACGGTAGTGCCGGCGGAATTGTCCACATCGTCGTGGATGGTGCCCGCATAGCCGGCTTCGTCGGGCGATGGCGCAGAAATGAAATAGAACCAGATGGCCACCAGTCCGACGAAAATCGGCGGGATGCAGAACAACATGCGCCAGTTACCCGGGCCCACCGCAAAGGCCAGGAACGTGAAGCCGTTCAGGATGACCGGCGCGAGCAGGCTGATCATGGTTTGTCCGGACTGGATCATGAAGCCGAAGATCCCCGCAAACACGCCACGCTCGGCGCGGTTGAACCAGGCGGCGTTGATTTTAACCATTCCCGGAGTGCCGGCGGCTTGCAGATAGCCGTTGAGCATCCACAACACCGCGAATGCGGAGAAGTTGGAGATGAACGGCGAAAAACCAATGGCAATGTTCAACAGAATGGTGCCGATGGCGCCCAGCAACATCGAAGCGCGGCCTCCAATCCGGTCGCAAATCAGGCCGTTGACCAACTGGCCGGTGCCGTAGGCCAGCGAAAACCAGCCGGCCAAATCCGCGATTTGCTGGGCCTCGAAACCGAACTCTTCGCGCATGCCGGGGCCGGCAAAGCGGAAGTTGTAACGGCACATGTAAAACGTGGCATACAACAGGCCCACGGTGAACCAGTTGAGGCCGCGCCGTGCCCGAAATCCGGGCGGGTGCATGTGTGCGTCTTTCCATTGGGCTTTGGCTGGGGCAGTGGTCATGGCCTGACTCCTCGGTAGTGGATCGGTTGTGGGTTGGCGGATTCAGCAGCATCCGGCGCAGCATCGGCGACCAGATCCCGGTTTGGATCTTCAAACCAGATCCGGTTGTTTTTAAAATCCAAAGTAACGGCAAGTTGGCTCAATACGCCAAGGCCGAGACGAGCGGGGAAGCGTTCGGGCAGTCCCAATTCGTGATGGGTACGCGGTTCAACGTCAACCGCCCAATCGCCAAAGCGCAGCGTGCCGGCGGCGGCGTGTTCACCGGGGAGGGCAAGGTCGAAATCACCGGCCGTGTCCAACACCAGCGTAAGAGGCTGGCCATCCAGCGTGGCCGCAACGGCCGGACGACCGCGCCAATCGCGCAGCGGCAACCCGGCCACCACGTTTGGGGCGGACGGTTGATAAACGCGCGTGACCGAAAAAGAAACCGCGCGCGCCGGAAAGTCAAAACGCACAAACGCAAAATTACGCATGGCCGCCGCGCCCATCACCACCGAAATCTTGCGCGCCAATTTTTCGCGCGCAGTTGGCTTGGCACTGGTGGGCTCCCCCGGGGCAATCCGGTTCAACGCACCGAGCATGCCGGCGGCCGGCGCCACATAAAAAATGGGGTATTCCATGTGGAGTTTGCCCATGATGAGTTTATTGCCCACGCCGGCATAACCGGGGATCTCCGTTCGCACATGATCGGCATATTCACCGGTGGGCGGGGCCACCAGCCGGTATTCCAACCCCTTCAGTGCGCTCATCACGGCCCACGTCTGGCGTGCGGAGGTGTCGAGTAGCATCGGGAAAGGATCCGTGATGGCGCTTTGGGCCTGAATGACAGGAAAGGGAAGGCCGCGGGGCGTGACAAAATCGCGGCGCACACTCTGGCCGGGGTGGGGGCGGTTGGCAAACTCAAAGCGCGGACCGGCGGCATCCGGATAGACCGTGATGCCGTACATCCGCGGGTCACGCCCGCCGGTTAAAAATTGATCCACCTGGTCTTGCGTGAGCGGCGTTTGGCGCAACGGGGGCGGGGAAGCGCAGCCGACGCCCCAAAGGGTCGCCGTGGCCAGAAGAAAACAAATGCGCAGGACAGGCCTCATGCAGGAATGGGACTATGCAGACGTAGCCGGTGAAATGCAAGACCGGACGGAACCTCCGCCCGCTTTTGAAGCGGAAAAAGCTCCGCGTCCGTTGGGGTCTGGACTGGACAGGAGGCGGGCGGGGGTGGCATAGTTTGGCCCGTAATGAGCGCAGAAACTCCTCCATTGAATCTGGCCGCAATCGTCCAGTTGCGAATGAAAATCTTTTTGCGTTCGCCGCTGCGGCGCAAACTCCTGGAACGGATCATGCGCCTGCTGGACAAAGTGAATGGCCAGCAGGTACTGGAAATGTCCGGCGACGATGCCATGGGTGTGGCCATGCAAAACGCGGGCGGTGGGGGTGGCGCCCAATGGAGTTGCGTGGCGGTATCGGAAACCCAGGCCGCCTTACTGGCCGAGGCTGGGGTGGAACCGATCCATTTGGCAGCATTTCCCGAATTGCCGTTTGAAGACAGCACATTCGATGCCCTGATGGTGAGCGATGTGCTGGAATATGTCGAAAAGCCGGCGGATTTTATGGCGGAAGTCCACCGGATCATGCGCTCCAAAACGCGGCTCATTCTGCACGTGCGGCGCAAACGCAAAACGCTGGTGGGTTTGTTCCGCCGGCTGGCGGGCTTGCAAGATCCATCCCGTCCCATGAAACATGCCGGCTTCACTCCCACCGAGTTGTTTGACGCGCTCAAAGACGGCTTTGACGTTCAAGAAACCACTGGGTGCGGCCGATTTTTTACCGAGTTTGTTCACCTGCTGGCGGAGCTGTTCGCGGGAGTAATCCCGGCCAGTTGCGAAGTGGCGGCCTTGAATGAGCGCCGGCTGAAGCGCGCGGCCGCCGTCTTTACCGCGTTTACCCCGCTATTCTGGCTGGCAACATTTCTCGATGCGCTCTTTTTCTTTTTGCCCGATCACCACATCGTGCTACGCGCCAAGCGCCGGATGCTGTGGGTGCCACGGGTGACCCCGCGCTTGCGCGACGGCCGCAGCATTGCCGAAGCCGCCCTTGGCTCCAAAATCGGCACCGCCGTCGAATAAAAAACCTGCGCCACCCAGCGCCCCGCTGATAGCTAGAAGGTCTGCCCCATTCAAGCCCTTCTGTGGTCCGCGGAACTCAAGACCGTTACCCCACACAACCGGTCCAGCATCTGGCTGGGCCGATCGCGTGTGGGAATTTATCGCGTGTTGATCAGGGCGCGTTGGGGTCGGTGAGGAGCCAGTTGCTCCAATCCACACCATCGCCGGCGAATTGTCCAGCGACGGGCGGTACCTGACCCCACCAGTTGTTTTGCGCGCTGACATTAATTCCGTTGTTGACGCGAAGATCGCGGTTTCCGTTGCCGTAGAATGAATTTTGACCGACCCCGTGGAATAAGGGGCTGCCACCGCAGTCAATGTTGTACGGGCCGGCGCCAGTAAAGTTCAAGCGCAGCCCGTTGCCAGTATTGTTGGCGGACACGTTGTGTCGAACGCGGTAGTCGTGCGGGCCGTTATAGCCGGACTCCACAGTGATACCATTCAGGCTGTTGTCGCTGAACTGGCTGCGCTGGATGGTGGTGATCAGGCGTTCGCCCGGGTTCGCAGAGGTACCAGCGAATTCCAGTCTGAGCCCATGTGAATTACTGCGAGCGGTGACGTTGCTGACCTCGGCAGAAATGCTGGAGGCAGTCAAGGTCATGTTCATTCCGTTATTCGCATTATTGTTGGCGGTGACATCCCGCAGGTCGAGCCAGGCGAATTCTCCTCCGGTCAAAGTTGCCTGTAGGCCGCCCGCGCCATTGTCGGAGAACACGCTGGGGCCTTGCGGGATCATGTCGCCAAACCAATCCAAGAAGTTAAATGAGCTGAAGTGGTCCTCATAGCTTGCCAGGGCATCGCTTCCGATCAACAGGTGAGCGCTGTCGCCGCCGGTAATATCAAAATGGGCGCCACGCGCGGTGTTGCTGATACTGTTGACAGCGGTCATGGCGACCACGGCGACCCCATCGACGTCCGTTGCAGAAAGCTCGGCCCAAATCCCCGCACGCGTATTATGGCTGGCGGTAACACCTCCAAGCAGGGCGTGGGCTTCGCCTTCGTCCGAATTCATTTTCAATTGGTAGCCTCGGTCTTGGTTCCCCGTAGACAGGGTATCCGAGATGACCGCGATGGCGTTTTGGTTGGCGTTCAGGTCTAGTCGGGCGCCAATGCCGACATTGTTGCGCATGCGGGCATCCGCAAGCTCGGCAAACACATTGCCCGCGCTGCTGATGAGGTTCATGCGGATGCCGCCAGTTCCGTTGCGCTCCACAGTAATGCCATCAACCATGGCCGAGGCCTCGCCAGTGTTGTTCGAGCTCAAAAGGTTCAGCCCCAAGCGCCCATTGTCCGACGCAGTGCAAGGGCCGGCGGGCACATAGGTTGGATTGGGGGGGAGTAAGTCCATGCTGGCCAGCATGTCGAATATGGCTTCGCTGGAGAGCACGCCAGCGTAGGCGTCCCCATCAGCGGAAACGGCGGCGAGATCGAAGCCGTGTCCAAGGTTGTGGTTGGCGTGCGAATCCACGATGGTCGCCGTCGCGTCGTCCAGACCCTGCACATGCAAGCTGATTCCTTCTCTTTCGTTGCCATCCTGAAAGTTTAGCGAAGGCCGGACCTGACGGCTTCGGGCCTTCGATTTGGGCAGGGAGCCGGTTTGACAGGGCGGATTTCGCGTTGAGCAAGGCCTGGCGCCGGCGGTTTCGGCACTCTTTTGGGACGTAGAGACTCCCATAGCGCAAATGGCTCTCCGAAGGAGGCCGAAGGCGCCGAATCCAGACAGACCGCTGCACCACCGCCAATGGGGCGGGTCAATCGCAAGAGGAATGGCGCCGTTTTCGGATATCGGCTACGTGCCGTCGCGCGGTCGGCCGGGCCGGCGTCGGGGAAAGCGGGCCATGACGTGCTTGCGGAACCATGCGAGCAGGTCGCCGGCCAAGCAGAAGGTCGCCGTGCGATAGTTGGCGTGTGTGCTCAACGCCGCTGGAACGCAGATGAGATTGTAGACGATCGAATGGAGGCTCATCGCCTGTTGCGAATCGTCGAGTTCGATGAGCTTGAGGGCTTGCAGGAGATTGTGGGCCAAAACCGCCAAGGCGTAGAAGGCTTGGTTGGCCTCCAGCTTCAGGCAGGGCGGATGGTGCAAGTCCAGCGTGCTCAGCAAGCCCTTGAAGCCTAGTTCGCAGGCTCCCTTGAGCTGGTGCTTTTGCATGAACAGCTCCGGATCGGTCCCTCCCGAACGGCCCACGACGTAGCCGAAGCGCGGCAGCAGCTCGTCCGGCCTTTGCTGCTTGCGCACAGCAAAGACGTAGTCGCGGTCCGCCTCGCCGGGGCGATGCTTCAAGTAGGCGAACTGGGTCGGATATTCCGCGGGCGCCTGGGCGTCGGTCCACGCCGTGGCAGGCAACTCCGAGGCCATGCGGTCCAGCTTGCTCGTCCATTTGTTGTAGCTGACCGACCATGTCGTGAACTGTCCGTCGTCCTCGATGGATTTGAGGTACTCCACCGCGCTCGACGCGCTGTCGGCATAGAAATGGCTCTTGTGCGCTGCCCATGCCTCGCCGTTTTCCTGAATCATTTCCACCAGCATGTCGCTGACGTCGCCCGGCGATCCCAACTGGGAATCCAGCACGAACGGCCCTGTCCAGAGCGTCTGAAAGCTCAGCGCCAGGCGGTTGTCGTAGTTCCAGCGCGCCCCTTCGATCTTGCACCCGTGGACTTCGATTTCCGTGTCGTCGAAGAACACGTCGAGCACGCCCCCCGAAAGCAGGCGCCCGGGCTTTGTCTTGCTCATCGCCCACCGCACGAAGTCCTTGTTGAGCTGCTGCAAGGCCGCGAGCGATTCGGCCGTTTGCGCCCTCAGCCACTCGCCCAAGGTGCTTTCGTCCGCACCTTGCCTGAGCCCGACAAGACCGAGCCACACCCGATCCCGGCCAATGCGCTCGATGTCCTTGAGGCTGGTCGCTCCGCAACACAGCCCGTAGATGATCTGGGTCGCCAGCGCTTCCGGCGCAAATCCAGCGCCCTTGCGCTTGCGCGGATCCAACGCGGCCATTTGCGCAATCTTCTTGGGCAAGGAATACTCGCGGGCCAGCGCATCGATCAGCACCACCCCACCGCGCGCGGTGATCTTCTCGTTGCCCTTAAACTTGAACCGGTAGCGGCATGTTTGCTTCTTGAATGTTTTCATGCGCATATATAACCATATAGGTGATATAAATGTCAAGCGCTTTTCACCACCAATATATTTTTCCCCAGACTCGCTAAATGTTCAGGTTGCCATTCGCCGTGACCCCAGCCACGGCGGCTAGCGCGGTATCGCCACGCACTGCCATTAACATGCCGAAGCTCGAATTGTCATTGACCTGCATTTCGCCGTTGCCCAGTGCCAGAACCGGCAGATCAATGCCCAGCATTCCGGCCACCGCATCGCTGCCCAGGTTGAGTAAGTTATTCAATGTGCCGCTTCCGCCCGCCAAACCGACGGCCAGATTGCCATCGCTGACAATCTCGGCGACGAGGCCGCTAAATTCGTTCCCGTTGGCCGTGACGTCAAAGAATGCGCCCAAGGCCGCGTCGTTTTGGGCATAAATGCCGCAGCCAATGCCACCACGACCATTATGGCTGGCGCTGACTCCGCCCGCCGAGGCCAGCAGCGGCGCCAGGAAAGCAGGCACCGGTCCGCCAAAAGCACCGACGGCGTTCACGAGTTGATCAAGTCCCTCTGGCATGCCGAAAAAGGCCAAAGAATTTTCCTCAGCCCTCTGATCGGAATTCACGCCATAGCCAGTGTTGTGATCGAACGAGCTGCCGGCAACCGCGATTAAGTTATTGATGTTTAGGATTTGCTCCGCGAGAAGTCCATCGATGGCGTTGTGATCCGCATGGAGGTTGCGGACGATCAATATCGCGTCCCCCGATTCCGCTTGGGAACTTGACACGCCAACGGTATTCCGGCTGATGTCGCTATCGGCAATGTCCAGGAGCGAGCTCTGGTAATTCCACATGGTTGAATAGAGGCCGATGCTGCCATTATTCTGGATGGAATTCCGCGCTACGGTGGCCTCGCAGGTATCGCTGGAAGGCAAACCGGCGCCCGCCGTGCAAATTTCCAAGCCGACAAGGCTGTTATCTTCGACAGTGTTATCGGAGAAGTTCAGCCGGAACGAGCCAATGCGGCTGAAGTGGGCGGCAGTCTCATTATTGGCCAGCAGGTTGCGCGTGATGGTCACGTCTGTCGCCCCATTGCCAAAGATGCCCATGCGGGCGGGATTGACATTGTAAAAGGCGGGCGTGTCAAAAATGATGGGCGGCAGGCCGCGATCGGTATTGCGGATGCTGAATCCCTTGACTGTGGTTTGGTTGGCCACGGTGATGGACGGGCCAAGGTTGTTGCCATCTACCACCGGCGCGATGCCACTGCCGAAGGTTTTGCCGCCATAGCCGGGAATCTGGACACCGCTGCCGCAGAGGGTGGTACCGGCTTGCAACACCACGTTTTCCATGTAAGGGCCGCTGGCATTATAGACGTACACATTGCGGTCACCGAAAACCGAGTCCGCGCCCTGTTGAATCTGGTTGAACGGCCGCTCGCCGGTGCCATCGCCGCCGGCGGGAGCATCGCCATTAACGAACTGCACATCGGGCAGCAGGACATGGCGCTTGCGCGTGGCAGTTTTTGTGGTGGTGGCGGTTTCTGTCCTGAGTTGGGGGTTCTCGATGAACTTGGAGTGCTCCAAGCGGATTTGCGGGTCGCGCATGACCATCTCGGTCAGGCGGGAAGCCAAATCGGCGGGTTCGCCACTCCAGCGGGCTTTGGCAGTGGCAAAGGGATTGCGACCGCTCGCCAGTTGAGCCAAGTCAAGCGGCGTGGTCAAGCGAGCGCCGAGATACCAGTCACTGCCGGTAAGTTTGTCGTTTTCGTAGAGGCCGGCATCGAGGAAGAGGCTGGAGCGCAGGCGGATTTCCGCGCGAGTTTTCCAGCCGCGGGCGGCGGCGCCGAAATCGCGGTCGAAATCATAATAGCCACCGAAGAGGCGCGCCTCAAAGCCGTTGCAGTTGATGGGCAGGCGCAGGCCGATTTCCCAATCGTGGCCGCCGTAAGGCTGTTCAAACAACTCGAAGGTGCGGGTGGTGGTGGTGGTGGTGAGTTGGCGGATGGTCAACAGGTTCTGGCGCACTTCATGGCCGGTGGCGTAGGGATCTTCCCACCGGGTTGTGGCGCGCACGCTCTGGCGCGTGGAGGTTTCGGTGGTGGTGGCGGCCACATACGTCTTGTCTTCCGGATCGTAATAGTTGAACCGGGCATCCAGCCATTGGCTCAACAGTTCCAACCCGAAACCCCATTGGTGATAGTTGTAGGCGCCGGTGTCGCGGTAGTCATAGAAAGCATTGGCGCCAAGAATGACATTCCACTTGGGGAGAAGCTGACGGTAGCCCACGCCGATATTGGCTTCTTCGCCATCGTGGTCGGTGATGGCCGTGCGTGGGTTGAGGAACAGCAGCCCCGCGCCGCCGGGATTCCACACCGGGACCAGCAGGTCACCGATGCCCTCGGTTTCGGAGTCGCGCGCTTGGAAGCCCACGGTCAACTCGGCCGGCGGGAAGGCTGGCGCCTCAGTTTCGCTAACCTCCGGAGGAGGCGCTTCCTTTTTGGGTTTGGTCTTTGCCGCGAAAGTGGTAGCGGCTGAACAAATCCCCATGATTACAACCAGAGCCAGAATCCTGCGAGTCCACAACGTGCTCATGTCTACCTCCTTGGCGAAGACCGGCGGGCGTTGGCGAATGATGCGTCAATCTTCACGCTGGCCTTTCGGAAGATATAGTAGTGGTCGGGTCAAATCCTATGCAACAAAAAAATAATAAAAAAATGGCCCCAGATTATTATTAATCAAATCTTAACAATCGCAATTTTTCCTGGAGAAAGCCTTGACGGGGGAAAGAGGCTTTAGCAGAGTTGGCAAATCATGAACAATAAACACTTGTTCTCATTGGTCTGGGGCATGGGCGGCATGGCATTGTTGCTGGCGGCCGGATTGGCATGGGCGGATCCAGAGCCGGAGCCGGCTCGGCGCGCCAAACGTCTGGCAACACCGCAGGAAGAAAATGCGGTTGCCGGCCAAAACGCCTGGGATGAAACCGGGCCGGACATCGTGACCGATTTCGTGTTGCCGGAGGCGCAGGATGAAACGCCGCTGGTGGCCGAAGCGCGGCGTTTGGCACGGTCGCAGGCGCGGGTGACGGGCGCCAGTCCTGACGAAGTAGAACAGGCGGCTTGGCTCATTCCGGACGACTTGGATGAACGCAAGAGCGAACACCAGTTGGCGTTGGAGGCCCACGCCGGCGAGCCACCGGGGGATACCAGTGGCGAAGAGGCGCCCCTGCCATCCCGCCGGCCCACTGCGCGTGGCATTTTGGGCGCGCCGCAGATTGCCGCCGGCAAACGGGTTCTGGGATGGCATCCGTACTGGGCGACATCCAGCGATTTGGCAAATTACCAATTTTCCAATCTGACCCATCTGGCGTTCTTTTCCTACGAGGTCAATCCCGCCAATGGTAACGCGACCGACATGCACGGCTGGAACACCACGCCGATGGTGAGTTGGGCGCATAGCAACGGGGTAAAGGCGGTGTTGACGGTCACCCTGTTCGGCTCGGCGAACAATCAGCAGTTTTTGAGCAATCCGGCGGCTACAACCAATTTGATCCGCAACCTGTTAGTGGCCATGACCAACCGGGCGGGGGGGGCAGGCGATGGCGTGTGCATTGACTTTGAAACCATCGGGTCATGGAGCGGCTCCGGCGCGGCGATGACGTCGTTCATGACCAACCTGATCAAGAAATTCCATGACGCGAATCCAAACTATGAAGTGAGCATCGCGCTGCCGGCAGTGGACTGGAGCGCCAATTTTAATGTGTCAGCCTATAATACCGCGGGGATGGATTACGCGATTATCATGGGCTACGACTATTATTATTCTGGCAGCAGCACGCCGGGGCCGGTGGCGCCGCTGTTCAGCAGTGCCCAATGGGTTGGCGCCAATTCGTGGTGTTCGGACAATTATTCCATCACCAACTATTTGGGCAAAGGTTTCCCGGCCAGCAAATTGATGCTGGGGGTGCCGTATTACGGGCGACGCTGGGCGGCGGCCAGCACCAACCTCGGCGCGGCCAGTCTGGGCAGCAGTTATTCCGTGGCGTTGACCTATGGCGCGGCCAAATCGGAGGCCAACAAGTATGGCCGGCGTTGGAACGATAACGCCAGCGTGCCTTATTACGTGTACACCTCGAACAGCACAGCCTATCAATGTTTTTATGATGATACGCTCAGCTTGGGCATGAAGTATGATTTAGCCAACACCAAGGGGCTGGGGGGGATTGGCATTTGGAATCTGACGCAGGGCACCGGCCAAACTGAATTGTGGACGCTGATTGCCGACAAATTCGGCGCGGATGCGGGGCCGCCGGATGATCCGGGCAGTGGCGATCCGGGCGGGTCGGCCTCCGCGCCGTGGGTCAGCCGCACCTCGGCGCATACGGCCAATTTCTATGGCGTGGGCAGTCGTGCCGGACTGCACGTGGCCAGCGGCGCGGGCGGTGCCATTTATACCTCCACCAACGGCATCAACTGGACTGCTCGCACCAGCGGTAAGAGCGGCCTGCTGATGAATGTGAATGGCGATGGCCCGCTCTGGGTCATCGTGGGCGAGGGCGGTGCCATTCTAACCTCCACCAACGGCCTGAACTGGGTTAGCCGGACATCGCCCACCAATGCCCTGTTCCGCGGCGTGGCGTATGGCAACGGCATCTATGTGGCCTGTGGTGATGGCGGGGCGATTATCCGCTCCACCAACGGCATCACATGGAGCAGCGTGACCTCAGGGGTGAGCGATTCGCTGCAAGGGGTGGGGTACGGCGCAGAGTTTATTAGCACGGGCGACACCAACAACCCGACCGCGCCTTCGCCCCTGTTTGTGGTTTCTGGCGCCAACGGAACCATTCTCACTTCCACCAACGGCGTGGCGTGGACCAAACGGACTTCAGGCACGACAGTCTATTTGTCGGATGTGACGTATGGCAATGGCTACTATGTGGCCGTGGGCAACACGCGCACGCTACGCTCCGCGGATGGCCTCACATGGTCGTTCACCACCAACTCGGTGTACCTGTATCGCGTGGCCTACTGCTCCGGCGCGTTCCGCGCGGCAGGCAAAAACGGCGTGATTTGGACCTCCGCTGACGGCCTGACTTGGAGCGCGGAAACCTCGGGGACTACCAACGATCTGCGTGGCATGAGCTACACGGCGGATCAGTTTGTGTCCGTGGGCTTCAATGGCACCATCCTGACCAAGGGGACCATGGCCGGGCAGGAGAGCGGCGAACCAGGCGACGAGGGGGGCAGCGGCGAAACCGGCGGTGGCGATTTGCCGGTGACCACGCCCGATGAGACCGGCCTGCCGCAAGTGGCCGCCAAGCAGCCGACGGGGCCACTCTCCGGCGTGGTGGTGTTCACCAGCGCCGGCCACGGTTTCGGCGCGAATGAAGCGTTGACCGCGTGGATTCCCGAACGCCCCCTGCTGAACGCGGTGAATGAGGACATGGGCAACATTGACCAGCTCAACTACTTTGCGGAATCCGCTTGGAAGGCGGGCGCCACGGTGGTTCCGTTCCGCCCGGTGGGCTACCAGACCAACGAGGTGGTGCTCGACAACATGGACACCAACCTGACCGCGCGCGGGCAGGTGACGTTTGGCGGCACTTGGTTCAACTCGACCAACAGCGTTTATTACGGCAAGAGCGGCGATGCAGTGTCGTACCGATACGCGGCGGTCAATTCCTCGGAAACCACGGCATGGGCGACGTACCGCCCGAATCTGCCCGCGGCAGGGGATTATCCGGTTTATACCTGGGTGCTGCAAAGCGGTAACCGGACGAACCAGCTTTACCGAATTTATCACAGCGGCGGGGTGACGGATGTGCGGGTGGACCACAGCGCGGTGGGTTGCGGCTGGGTTTGGCTGGGGACCTATCACTTCGCCAAGGGCACCAACGGTTGTGTGAACATCAGCAATTATGTGCCGGGGGGACAAGAGGGCTTCAACGTGATTGCCGACGCCATTCGTTTCGGCAACGGCATGGGCACCACGGCGCGTGGATCGGCCGGAGTTTCCGGGTTTGAATCGGAGTTGGAATCCAGCCGCTTCTGGGTGATCAAGTCCATCGGGCAGGGGATCCCCAGCACCTTGTATGACATGGCCGGTTATGACGACCGCAACGACAACATCGGCCAGCCCGCGCGCATGGCGGACCTGATGTGCCGCACCAATGACCGCCCACGCTGGCGGCGGGTGTATGTTGGCTTCCACTCCAATGCGGGCGGTGGAGCCGGCGCACGCGGCTCCATTGGCCTTTACGACACCCGCATCCAAGCCAACTATCCGTCGTTTTACCAAGCGCAAACCAATCTGGCCGTGGCCTTGGCGCGGCAGTGCAACGAAGACATGCGTGCTGGCGTGACCGATGGCGTCATCCCCAGTTGGAGTTCACGCACCAGCTACTATTACGGCAGCACCTATGGCGAGTTGTACAATGCCTTCAATGAATATGTGTTCAAAAAGATGGACACCACCATCAACGAGGTGGCGTTCCATGACAACGCCGACGACTGTACCGTTCTGAAAACCCCCGCCGGGCGCGAATGGCTGGCGCGCTCAAGCACGCGCGGGCTCATCAAGCATTTGAGCGGATATTACGCCAGCGGCATCATCAATACCAACGCGCCGGACCGGCCCATCAAATTGAAGGCGGCTAATTCGGGGGCGGGGGCGGTGACGGTGTCGTGGGCCATGCCCACCCGCACGGCGGCCAGTGGCGGCGTGCCGCAAGGCTTCATCATTTATACTTCAACGGACGGTCGCGGCTTCGGCAACCCAATCACGGTTTCCGGCGGGGCGACTACCAGCAAGACCATCACCAACCTGAATGCCGGCGCGACGATTTTCTTCCGTGTATGCGCGACGAATGCGGGCGGCGAGTCGCTCAACTCGCAGGTGGCCGGCGTGCGCGTGACGGCCGGTGGTTCCAAGGCGGGCGTGCTGGTGGTGGCGGGCTTTGACCGCAATGACAGCTCTTTGGCGCCCACCCGTTATTTTGCCAATGGACTCAACGGTCAAGTGACTCTGGTGCGCCCGAAGATGATCAACAGCGGCGATTACGTGAAGGAACACGGGCTTGCGCTGGCAGCAGCCGGGCAGACGTTTGATTTTATGGACCACACCCTCGTGACGGGGGCTGCGGTGCTGACCAATTATGCCAAGGTGGTCTGGATGTTGGGCGAAGAGTCCACCGTGGATGAAACTTTCAGCTCCGGTGAAGTCACCGCGGTGACGGGCTATCTCAATGCCGGCGGGCGACTGTTCGTGTCCGGCGCCGAAGTTGGCTATGACTTGGGCCGCGCCGCAATATCCACGCCGGCGGAACTGGCCTTCCTGACCAACATGCTGCGCACGACGTATATTGCCGACAGCGGCAATACCGGCCAAGTGACCGGTACCGCCAGTGGTTTCCTTAACGGGGTGACCATTCACTTCAATTACACCAACCTGCTAACGGATATTTACGCGGCGAACTATCCCGATGTGCTGGGTGCGGGCAGCGGCGCGGCCAAAGCCGCGGTGTATGGCGCCAGCGCTGGCGGCGCGAATGGGGCGATCATTCAATACAGCAACGCGACATATCGAACCATTGTGATGGGCTTCCCGTTTGAAACCATCACCAACGAGGCCACCCGCGCCACCGTAATGACCAAGGCCATGGAATTTTTGAGTGATGCCACTGTCCCCGGCGCAGTCAAAGTGACACTGGCGCCGGCCGGCGCAGCCGGCACGGGCCGCTGGATCATCGCGAATACCACCAACACCAGCGGCAGCACGCGCACCGGGCTGGCACCGGGCCCGTACCAAGTCACTTTTGGCCCGGTGGCCGGTTATCTGGCCCCAGCGGCAACATCCATTGTGGTGACGGCGGGCACGACCAATGCATTCACCGCGACATACACGGCGGCCTCCGGGGCGCTGACTGTGAATCTGCAGCCGGCATCGGCCCAGACTGATGGCCGGTGGCGAATCAACGGTGGCACCTGGCACACCAGCGGCACGACGGTGTCGGATCTGACCAACGGGACCTATGCCATAACGTATAAGGACATTACCAGTCACACCACGCCGGCGACGAACAATGTGACCATATCCGGCAGCCCGGTGACGATCACTGGCACCTATGTGGCGCAGGTGGGGAATTTGACCGTGACTCTCACGCCGGCAGCAGCAGTGGCGAAGGGTGCACAATGGAGCGTGGATGGCGGCACCACATGGTACAACAGCGGCGCGACAGCAACCGGATTGTTGGCCGGTCGGCAGTATCTGACCTTCAAGACCGTGGATGGCTACACCGTGCCCTCTACCACCTACACAACGGTGACGGCCGGCGAGACGGTCAGCCGCAGCTATGCCTACTCAGCGCAACCAGGTTCCATCAAGGTAAACTTATCGCCCGCCGGCGCGGTAGCGACCGGCGCGCAGTGGAGTCTCGACGGCGGCACTAATTGGAATGAAAGCGGCGCCACGGTGCTGGATTTGGGTGTCAAAACCTACACGATTGTGTTCAACACCGTGGCTGGTTACACCGCACCGGCCACGATCAGCCATGCATTGGCCGCGGGCGAAAATGCCACCTTGAGCGCGGCCTACGATGAAATCCAATTGGTGGGCGCGGATTGTATCCGCTCGCAGGGCTTTGATGATCTGGATGCACACCCTTGGTCATGGAGCACCATCTATTTGAATGACAGCGGGGTCACAACGGCGGAAAATCATGGTGCGGTGGTGGTGGTCAGCACCAACAAAGTGCTTGCCGGCGCCAACGGGCTGCGCCTTAGCGGTTCAACCAACGGCGCGGCGAATCCCACGATTCTTTTTAGCAATGTGGACATCAGCGGCTATACCAATGTCACCCTGACGATTCCGTTTGCCGCCAACGGGCCGGACAATGGCGATGACCTTCACGTGGCGGTCAGCTATAACGGCGGCAGCACGTGGCTTCCCTCAGTTTGGGGCACCCAGATCGCCGATGGCAACAACAACGTCAAATTGGAGTACAACACCTTTGTAGACACCAACCGGCAGCCGGTTGGAACTCCCTACGTGCTGGCGGTGGACGATTCCCGCACGCAAATCATGGTGCGGGTAACCTTCTATGACGCCATATCTGCTAACACCTCCGATCATTATTATCTGGATGAAATCCAATTGAAGGGGCAGGTTGGCACGCCGGCCGCGCCGAGCAGCGCGGTGAAGGTGACGATTACCCCGGAAGACGCCATCTATGCCGGTGCTCAATGGCGAGTGGATGCCGGCGCGTGGCGCAACAGTGGCACAGTGGTCACGGGGCTGACGGCCGGTAGCCATACGGTGTCGTTCAAGTCCATCGAGGGCTGGCTGGAGCCGGCGGACGTGGTCACCACAACCACCAACAGCTCAACCAACGCATTGAGCGCCGCATATCTGGAAAAGCCGGCTGGCCCGGTCACCATCATGCAGGATGACTTCGAGGATGGCGATTTGGTGGGCTGGACGCAGGACAGTGCCGGCAATTGGGCCAACAGCACGAACGCCGCGATCACGGGCAACCGTTCGCTCAAGCACAACTTGAGTAACGTGGCTGTTGTCAATTATGTCTACGCCCAGCCGTCCTACAATGTGGCCTTGGATACGACCACGTGGCGGTTCAAACTGAAAAATGGCAATTGGGATCCTTCCGCCGACAATCGTTTCCATGTGTATCTTATGGCTTCCGCATCGGATCTCGCGGGCACGACTGTCAACGGTTATGCGGTGGGGGTCAACTTCACGGGCACTGATGATCTGATCAAACTCTGGCGGGTGACCGGCGGCGGGGTCGGCTCGACTGTGCTGACGTCCGTCGTGGACTGGAATGCCAAGATGACAGTGGCCATTGAAGTCACGCGCACGGCGGCAGGATTGTGGGAACTGAAGACCAGCACGGATGGGCTCTTCAGCGGCATGACTTCAGCGGGCACCGCCACCGATACCACGTACACTGACACTTCGTATTTCGGTTTATATTACAAGTGTACCAGCACCCGGGCAGGGGAGGTGTGGTTGGATGATGTGCTGATTCATCAAGGCGAATTGAGCAGCGCCACGGACAGCGATGGTGATGGGATGCCAGACTCGTGGGAGCAGGCGCATTTCGGTAGCGCGACTGGGGCCGACCCGAATGCCGATGCGGACGGCGACGGAATGAGCAATCTAGCCGAATACATTGCCGGGACTGATCCGCGCAGCGGCAACTCTGTGTTGGAACTGACAGCGTTGAATGTCGTCAAGAGTTCGACCACTAACCTGGTGATTCAATGGCCGAGCGTGACCGGGCGGATTTATTCCATATGGCTGGCACCCTCCGCCACCAATGCCTATACGCTGCATCGGGACAATCTCTCCGGCAGCGGCGGGACCCTCAGCATTACCAACGCCGGTCCCGCGGGCGACAACTCGCATTTCTACGGGATCAAGGTTCGTCTTGCGCCGTGACGCAAGGCGCACCGCGACACACGTTGAAGGGAAGAGGCGGCGGGAAGATATCGTCCCTCAACCATTCCCGCCCAACAAGAACAACCATGGCCTGATTCGAGCGGATTGTCGGGCTGGAATGGTCGCAGACCTTCCAGCCGTGCCCGGCGGGAAGGTTTCGTTCCTCAACCATTCTCGCCCTACAAGAACAGCCATCGCTTGATTCGATCGGATTGTAGGGCTGGAACGGTCGCAGACCTTCCAGCCGTGCCCGGCGGGAAGGTGTCGTTCCTCCACCATTCCCGCCCTACAAAAGCAGCTGGTTGGATTGTAGATGCTATGGGGTTTCGTTCATGCATCATGGTGATGTGGATCAACCACAAGAAAGGAATCACAAGACATGAAACAAAACCCACATAGCGATCCTACTTTATACCTGGCGATGGAGCT
>Ga0209201_1002231_pt1 | contig 19475 bp, 20 predicted proteins | sample AD_UKC055_MetaG_FD_184411 | JGI IMG/M metagenome (GOLD analysis project Ga0209201, IMG submission 184411) | Active sludge microbial communities of municipal wastewater-treating anaerobic digesters from USA - AD_UKC055_MetaG (SPAdes) (version 2) | ecosystem: Engineered > Bioreactor > Anaerobic >...
TCAAGGCGCGCAACTCCGTCAGATCATCGCCCGAGAGCGTGCGGCCCTGGAGGCAGATCGGTTCCACTGCCCTCAGGTTTTATGTCATCCAGGGACGTGAGTCCAGCAGAAAATGTCCAAACTCCAGACACCCCGCTTCAGCGGGGTGTGGGCGATGGTCTCGGCCTCCGAACCGCTTCAGCGGTTTGTCGACCGCCGTAAACCGCTGAAGCGGTTGTGTGACTCGTCCGCGTGCCACACCCCGCTGAAGCGGGGTGTTAATGAGAGGCATGCTGCGGTGTATAGATGAAGCGACATACGGAAGGCCCGGATCTACGGCATAGAACCGCCCAAAGAAGAAAACTGTCTTGCGCCTGCCGATTGCAGATCGGCAATACGGCAGATTACAAATCCGCGCTACCCGGAAGAGGCCGGCAACGGCGAGCTGCGCCCCTCCGGCGACGGGGGTAGGGACGTGTCGAAGTATGCAACAGGTGTGAGGGCATGCCGGCTGGCGTCGGGCGCGGCGGCAGAGGAGCCCATGAATGCCGGCGCTAATGAGACAAAACGAACCACGAGCGGAACAAAAGCTTCCGACGCGGCGGGCGCTCGGGGCCAGAAGTCGCGTGAAAGCTTGATTTCCGCGCGTGGAAGCGGGCTGGCACGAAGCCAGCTAAGCAGACAGATGAACTCGCGCGGGAAAGGCAAACCGCGCCCAACTCAAAGACGAATGCTTATGAACACGAACTTAAGCGCGAGGCTGCCGCGCGTCGCAGAGGTGGCCGACCGGGTGCCAGTGATTTCCCGGCGGGCGGAGTCCATGGACATACTCATCCAGGTGGATGGAGTGGAGCTGACCGAGAAGTTGCGCGCGGCGGTGAGCCGGAAGATCGGGCGGGGGCGGCGGTATGCGCCACGGGCCGTGCGGGCGCGCGTGCAGTTGCACAAGGTGCGTGGCAATCCATCGCCGGCGCAGTTCCGGGCCCGGGTACACTATGAGGTGCCAGGGAACGATGTGGTGGCCGAGCACACGGCGCACGACCCGATTGCGGCGCTGGACGTGGTAGCGGACAAAATGGAGAGGCAGCTTCGGCGGCGGAAGACAGCACGGCTGGTTCGGCGGGTGCGGTGCCAGCGCCGGAAGGCGCCCGGGTGGCAACCGGTCCGCGGGATGTAATGCGGGAGGGAGGATGGGTGGATGCGCATATTCATTCTAGGAGCGGGGGCGACCGGGGGTTGGCTGGCGCAGTTGCTGGGGCGACGGGGCCACACCGTGTGGTGCGGCGACCGCAACCCGGAGCGGGCGCGCCGGTTTGCCGGGCGATCTTTCGAATGTCGCGCGGCCAATGGGCGGAGCTTGCGCTCGGTGGTGCGGGCCGCGCGCGGGTGCCAACTCCTGGTCAATGCGGCGCCGGCGGTCTTTAACGAAACCGTCCTGCGGGCGGCGCTGCGTTTGCGGGTTCACTACCTGGACCTGGCTTCGCACCTGTCACGCAACCCGTTCAAGGCCGAGCAGCTCCGTTTCGAGGAGGATTTTGCGCGGCGCGGTCGGCTGGCGTTGATCAACGCGGGCGTGGCGCCGGGCCTGACCAATCTTCTGGTGGCGGCCTGCGCCGACACGCTGGAGGAGGTGGACCACGTCCGGATTCGGCTGTTTGAGGACATCGAGAGCGACGGGCCGGTGTCAAGCTGGTCGGCGGAGGTGGCGCATGACGAGGCGATTTCGCGGCCGCGAGTCTATCGTGACGGGCGGTTCCGGCTGGCGCGGCGATTCAGCGGGGCGGAGTGGTTTCGGTTTCCGCAGCCCATCGGGGAGTCCCGGGTGGTGCTGGCGGCGCAGGATGAGGCGGCCACGCTGCCGCGTTTTATCGAGATGAAGCACCTGGACGTGAAGATCGGGGGCAGCGAGATGGAGCGGCTGCGGCGTTGGTATCGCCAGGGGAAGCTGCGGACGTCGGGGGAACGGGTCAACGAGCGGTTTCCCGACACGGCGACGCCGGCGGAAGTGGCTGAGCTGATGCGGCGGGGCAAGTTGCAGAACGCGAGGTTTGCGGTGTGCGTGGTGGTCAGCGGGCGGCGGGGGGGGCGGCGGGTGGAGCGGCGGCGTTCTTGCGTGTTTCCGAGCCTGGCGCGCCTTCGACGCGCGGGGGTAGCGGGCACTCCGATTGCATTCGCCACGGCCCAATGCGCGGCGGTGTTTGTGGACCATTTTCCGCGACACTTGGCGGGGGTGTATCCCCCGGAAGCCCTGTCGGCGAGAGTTCGGGCAAAAATCCTGCGCGGCATGAACCGGCGTGGATTTCGATTCCAGAGGGGCACGGCGCGGTTGGCGGCCGAGGAGCCGGAGACAAGCCATGTGTGAACAGAAAGGACAGAACCATGCATAAGGAAGTCGCTTGGGAGAGCAATGTGACGGGCGAGATCCGGGCGGAAACAGCTTTGGAGGCCAGGCGCCCGGGCTGCTCGGCCGGCCAGGCCGCCAGCGGCAGGAGGCCAGGCCGCCGGAGGCGCCCGGGTGGCTCCGGCGCGGGGTGGTTTGCCCGAGCGGGAGGGGGGCATCGTCCTCCCAACTTGCTGATCCTGGGGGCTTCGGGGCACGTGGCGCAGGCGTGCTTGCGGCGCTTGGAGGCGCGGCGGTCGAGCTTCGGGCGGCTGGTGTGCGTGGATCCGAGCCCACGGTTGTTGCACAACGCGCATTTGAACCATCGGAGGCTGCGCTACGAGTTCCTTTGCCGCGGATTCAAGTTTCCCGAGGACACACCCTGCTATCACGCGCTGCTGCGGCGGCACCGGATTGACATCGTGCTGGACCTGACGGATTTGGACACGCTGCCGATCCTGGCCGCGACGGACGCGGCGGGAGTTTCTTATGTGAACACGGCACTGAACGACGGGCAGCGGGGTGTGGCGGAGGTGGTGGGGGCGCTGCATCCGACGCGAACACAGGCGCGGCTGGCTCCGCATATTATCAGCACGGGGATGAATCCGGGCGTGGTGAACATCTGGGTGTGGCATGGTTTCCAGGAATATGGACCGCCCACCGAGATAGTACACTTTGAATACGACTCGTCGGAACCGGAGAGCGGCTGGCGTCCGATGACGACGTGGTCGCGCGGAGAATTCCTGGCGGAAACGGTGTGGGAGCCGACAGGGGTGCTGCTCAACGGGAGGCTGCGGATGCTGCCGGGCAATGCGCTGCAACACCGGGAGGAGTTGCGGACGGTGATGGAGCCGGTGTTTTCGCTGCCGTCGTATCCGCGGGGCCTGATCGTGCTCCACGAAGAGAATGTGAAGCTCGGGCAGAAGCTGGGGGCATCGTCGAAGTATATCTATGCGATCCATCCGAGGACGATGGACCACCTGGAGCGGCTGTGGCAGGAGCGGGGCCGGGTGGAAGTGGCGGACCTGGAGGTTGGGAACAACACCAGCATCCCGCTGAGAGGCGCGGATACGATCGGGGTGTGCCTCGAGTATCCCGACCAGCGCGTTTATTACGTGCACAGCCTGGCCAACGACGAGGTAACGGGGACCAACGCGACGTGCGCGCAGGTGGCGGTGGGAGTGGAGGCGGGGCTGACGGCGCTGCTGGCGGGGGGCTTGTCGCCGCGGCTTTACTTCGCCAGCGACCTCTACGACACGGTGTATTCGGACGTGGTGTTCAGCGAATTGCGGGTGGATCACTTTGTGTTTGCGAAAGAGGACGGGGCGCTGCGTTTGCGGCGGCATGTGCCGGCCTTGGGAGAATCAACGCGGGTCAGGCGCTTCGTGGGAGTCTGATACAAATCAGTCCGCCGCCGGAACCAAATGAACCGCCCGGCGGGACGGCGGGCAGCAGGATTGATCGGATTGCTGTGGAAGCGGGCGCAAATCGCCACAGAGACTGAGTGGCACGGCATTCGCTAAAGGGGAAGGCAACAACCGACCGTGATGCTCAGAGCCATGAAAAAGAGTATTCTCATTATTAGCGACGATCCGGACCGGCAGGACGCGCTGACGGCCTTGCTGGAGCTGGAGGGGTACGGGGTGGTGCGCAGCAAGGCGGGCCGGCAGGCGGCGGCGGCGCTGGCGGCCAATTCGGTGAGCCTGGTGATTGTGGATTTCACCACCGCCCCCAGCTCGCCCGAGCGGGCCTGGCGCACGAGCCGGACCGTGCAAGCCTTGACCGACATTGCCCCGTTTTTGCCGTTGCTGCTGCTGTGCGCCGTGGAAGACGAGCTGGACGAACAGACGCTATTCATGGCCGACATGGTGTTGTCGCCTCGGGTCGAGGTTCCGGCGCTGCTGGATGCGATCGAAACGCTTTTGTCGGAGAGTCTGAGGGAACGGGCGCAACGCAAAACCGGGCACATCGCTCTGTTCCGGTGAGCCAAACCCCTGATGCTTATGAAACCAAGATTGCTGGTAGTGGATGATGACTCGTCGGTGCTGGACGCGATGACGGAGCTGCTGGCGACCGAGGGTTACGAGGTGCTGGCGGCGCGCGACGGCGCCGGGGCGCTTCGCCAATTCAAGTCGGGACCGGTTGATCTGGTGGTGTTGGATTTGAATCTGGGGACGGATGACGGGTGGGATGTGTTTCGGAGGATGGCGGAAGTGAACCCGTTTGTGCGGACCGTGATTATCACGGCGGAAGGCGGCCAGGAAGAGCTGGCGCGGGCAGCCGGGGTGGACGCGCTGGTCGAAAAGCCGATAGATGTGTCGGTGTTCCTGGAGATTGTGCGGGACCTGCTGGCGGAGCGGGACGCGCAGCCCCGGGAGCAGATTCGCGGCGGGGATGAACGCTGCCGCTACGTGGCGCAGAATTATGAGACGTTTCTAAGGCTGCTGTATGAGCGGCGCCGCGCCCCGATGAAACTCTCCCCGGAGTGGAGCCGCCTGGGCGCGGGTTTGCCGGACGCAGGCGAGGGCGAGGTCGACGAGGGACAACTCAGCGTGGTCGGGGGGGCTTTCTGGGGGTGCGAGCGCAGGAAAGGCGCGGGGGCATGAGCGCAACGATGGAAAGCAGAGAGGGGAGTGCCGGGCTAAGGAGTGGTGCCCAAGCAGGGTGTAGCCGGGATCGTCTCCATAGTAGAACCGGTTCGTCGTCCCCGCCCGGCACGCATACTCCCACTCCGCCTCCGTCGGCAGCCGATACACCCAGTTGGTCGGGATGCGCCCTGCCGCCCGCTCCTGCAATGTCAACTGCCCGCAGTAGTTCGTCGCCTCAAACCACGTCACCTGCTCGACCGGCCGGTTGGTGTCACCCGTGAAATAGGACGGATTGCTGTCCGTCACCGCCAGGTACTCGCCCTGCGTCACCTCATGGTGGCAAATGTAGAACCCGTGCGTGAGTGTCACCTCCGTCTGCGGCTCTTCGTCGCTCCGCCTGTCCTCTTGGGTGTCCGGACTGCCCATCGTGAACCGCCCGCCCGGCAGCCACACAAACCCCGCCGGCGCCACCGGGAGCGAGCCCCCTTGCACCACCGCCCGGTAGTAGCGCTGGACGTTGGGCGGCGAGATCGTGTCATACCAAATCTGCGGGCTCTGGGTGAAAACGACAGTCGTCAGAGTGGTCCAGACATTTGTGTTCCCAATCGAGTTGGCCACCTCGATCTGATTGGTGGACTTGGTTTGGCGGGCACAGCGCACCGGCGTCCCGCGCCGGCGCGGCGCGCCCCCGACTGAGTTGCCCCTGGTGAATCACATTCTTCACCTTGGGCCCGATTACGGCCCGTTCCGCGCACGTGTCAAGCGCGGAACGTTTTCACATACTCCTCAACTCCAACCGAACCAAAGCGTAGTCAATAGCCAGCAGGGCGCAGTCCCAACCCGTGGCCTTGCGAAGCTCCTTAACCCGGACCTTTCTCCCCTGCGCAGCCGGCGCGCGGGGATCCTGCCCGCTTTTGCCGTTCGGACCGTGAAAGCGGGCAGGATGCCCGCGCGCCGGCTGGTTGGCATTTTGCACAGAGTGCGAAATACTCGGATCAAGAGTCAGTTTTCGACCCCATCCTGCCGGCTGCGAATGTGGCACCCCGGCAGTCAACTTCCATTGCTGCCCACCTATCCCCGCCGTATCCCCCTCTAAACCCCCTGTATACCCCTTGTATACCCCCTCTATACCCCCTGTATTGGAATAGAGGGGGTATACCGGGGGTATACAAGGGGTATAGAGGGGGATATGGCGATGGGCTGGGCTGGGAGGCTGGAGGCGCCGCATGAATGAGGCAGGTCATCGCGAAGAAACATTGTTCAACCAGCCGATGGGATTGCCGACGCCGGAGGCGCGGGGGCGGGGTTCCCAGCCCGATGGATTGGCAGGGGGTGGTGGTCGTTTTGGGCAAGGGGGGAACGGCCAACCTGAAAGCCTCGCTGTCAACCCTGCGGGTTGAAGCGGCTTGCCTGAGCATTGTCGGTCCCGGCGGCGAGGCGGCTGGTCAGTAATTGCCGATTGCCTTGGGGCGATTCCGCGCTATGGTGAGCGCATGAACCTGGCCAGGAAGCTGCTTCATACGAGATACCGCGTGGACGATTTGGAACGGACTGTGAAGTTCTACCGCGAGGTGCTCGGCTTGCAGGAGGTGCGCCGGCACAAATCACCGCGGGGCTCGGAGCTGGTGTTCCTCAAGGCGCCGGGCAGCGCGGAGTTGATCGAGCTGTGCTGCTTTCCCGCGGGCGGCCCGGTGCGGGTGCAGCCGGATTTGACGCACCTGGCGTTTGAAGTGGACAGCCTGGAGGAGTTTGGCCGGCACCTGGCACGGCTCGGGCTGGCGTATTCGGACGGCCCGCATCTCAACGCGGACGGGGGCGGCATCGCCTTTGTTGATGCGCCGGAGGGCTACGAGGTTGAGTTGATCCAGCCAGGCAGGTCTGGCGGGTGAGGTTGCCTATGCGCCGTGTGTGAAGCTTCGCTGCCGCCAGTTTGAGTTCACTTTCCCGCGCCGCGCGCTGGTGATGGGCATCGTGAACGTCACGCCGGACTCGTTTTATGATGGCGGGCGGTTTCTGGACACGCGTGCGGCGGTGGCCCACGCGCTGCAACTGGTGGAGGCGGGCGCGGAGATCATTGATGTGGGCGGCGAGTCCACCCGGCCGGGCGCAGTGCCGGTGGCTGAGTCCGAGGAATTGCGGCGGGTGATGCCGGTTCTCGAGCAGTTGGCCGGGCGGGTCAAGGTGCCGCTCTCGATTGACACCGTCAAACCCGGGGTCGCCCGGGCGGCGCTGGCGGCGGGGGCCAGCATCGTCAACGATGTCGCGGCCAATCGGGAGGAGGCCGCCATGTGGCGGCTGGTGGGCGAGACCGGGGCGGGGTATGTGTGCATGCACGCGAAAGGCACGCCTCAGACCATGCAGCTAGACCCTGCCTACGCCGATGTAGTCCGCGAGGTGGGGGAGTTTTTCGAGGGGCGAATTGAGCGATTGGGCGATTGCGGCGTGGGCCGGGAGCAGATTATACTTGATGTCGGGATTGGCTTCGGCAAGACCGTCGAGCACAACTTGGAGTTGCTCGGGGCGGCGCGGAGTTTTGCGAGGTTCGGGCGTCCGCTGCTGGTGGGCGTTTCGCGCAAGTCATTTATCGGGAAACTGCTGGGCGCGGAACCGCCCGGGCGGCTGCCGGGGGCGCTGGCGTGCGCGTGCCTGGCGGTGGCGGCCGGCGTGCAAATTGTGCGCGCCCATGATGTCGCGGAGACCGTTCAGGCAATTCGAATGACCGAGGCAATTCTGGCGAAGCGAAGCTGATAAGATGTGGCAAACCCTGCAGGCTGCGTGGCGCCCCGCGCTGGAGATTCTCATCCTGGCGGTGGGGATTTACTATGCCTTCCGGTTTGTGCGCGGCACCCGGGGCGCGCCGGTGGTGACGGGGTTCCTGGTGGCGTTGCTGGCGCTGGTGCTGGTGAGCTACCTGCTGAAGTTCAAGGTGCTGCAGTACTTCCTGGGAGGGTTCTCCGCGTTCTTCGTGCTGGCCGTGCTGGTGATCTTCCAGCCGGAACTGCGCCGGATGCTGGCGGAGTTGGGCAACCTGCCGCTCTTCGCCACCGCCCACGAGCAGCGGGAGAATATCGAGGTGATTATCCAGACCGTCGAGCGGCTGGCCGACGTGCGCATCGGCGCGCTTATTGCGATCGAGCGCTCCATCCAGCTTCAAGAGGCGGTCGAGTCCGGCATCCTCGTGGATTGCGAGGCGACGCCCGAGATGTTGGAAACCATTTTCTTCCCGAACAATGCCATCCACGACGGAGGAGTGATTCTGAAAGGCGACCGCATAGCTTTCGCCGCGTGCATTTTCCCGCTGACGCAGCGTCAGGACCTGAACCCGTCGCTGGGCACGCGGCACCGCGCAGCGATCGGTTTGAGCGAGGAGACCGACGCGGTGGTGGTCGCGGTGTCGGAGGAGACCGGGGCGATCTCCTACGCCTATAAAGGCCAGTTGGTGCGAGGAGTGACGGTCGAAGAATTGCGCGCGTTTCTGACTTCCGTGCTCGTCATCCCCGCACGCGCGCGCAACTGGCTGGGCTGGCTCCGGTTTCGCAAAGCCGACGAAGCCAAGCCGGGGCCGGTCCGCGTGGCCAGGACGGATTCGCCGGCCACAACCGCAAGGAAAGGAGCCAGCCGATGATCGCTTTTCTGCGCGGCCTGATCTTCGAGGACTACTGGCTGAAGCTCTTCTCGCTGGCGCTGGCGGTGCTGGTTTGGCTGACGGTCACCTTTGCCAGTCAGGGGGACGCCCCGACCGAGGACCGCGTGCTGTCCCGCCTGCCGATTACAGTTGTCTCCGAAACCGAGGACGTGCGCAACTTCAAGGTCAGCCCCAGTGAAGCGCAGGTCCGGGTGCGAGGCGACGCCAGGACAATCCAGAAGCTGCAGAGCAAGCAGATCCGGGTGACGGTGGACCTGACCGGCGTAACGACGGCGCCCGAGCACCGCAAGCGCGTTGAGGTGTCGGCGCCGCCCGGGGTCGCCTACCTGCGCGTGGTGCCGGAGGAGGTGCAAGTCATCTTCCCTCCTGACTGGTGATTCGTTCCGCCCTATGAACGGCCCGAAGAGGATCTTCGGCACTGACGGCGTTCGCGGGACCGCCAACACCGAACCGGTCACCGCCGAGACCGCGCTGAAGCTGGGACGCGCCGCGGGCCATGTCTTCAAGCATCTGGAAAGCCAGCCCCGGGGCCGGGGCCGGCACAAGATTGTGCTCGGCAAGGACACCCGCCTGTCGGGCTACATGCTGGAGAACGCCCTGTCCTCCGGCATCCTCTCGATGGGGGTGGACGTGTTGTTCATCGGCCCGCTGCCCACGCCGGGCGTCGCCTACGTCACCCGCAGCCTGCGCGCCGATGCCGGCATCGTCATCACCGCCTCCCACAATCCCTACGACGACAACGGCTTCAAGTTCTTCCGCGCAGACGGGTACAAGCTCGACGACAAGATCGAATACGCGATCGAGGACCTGGTCTTCAGCGGCGCCATCGAGAGCATCCGCCCGACTGCCGACGCGATTGGCAAGGCGGTGCGCATTGACGACGCGCTGGGCCGCTACATCGAATACGCCAAGGCCTCATTCCCGCGCGGCATGACGCTCGAAGGGTTGCGCATCGTCGTGGACTGCGCGCACGGCGCAGCCTACAAGTCAACCCCGTGCGTGCTGCGCGAGCTGGGCGCGGAGCTCTTTGTTTATGGGAACCAGCCCGACGGCAAGAATATCAACCAGGATTGCGGCGCCATGCATCCGGCGCGCATCTGCCAGAAGGTCAGGGAACATCGCGCCGACCTGGGCCTGGCGCACGATGGCGACGCCGACCGCGTCCTGCTCTGCGACGAGAAGGGCGCGTTGATAGACGGCGATGACATCATGGCCATTGCGGGGCTGGACCTGCTGGCGCAGGGGGCGCTGGCCCGGAAAACTCTGGTCAGCACCGTTATGAGCAATGCGGGGCTGGGAGCAGCTATCACCGCAGCGGGCGGGCGCGTGGTTTGCACCGGCGTCGGCGACCGGCAGGTCATTGACGCGATGGTGAGCCACGGGTGCAACCTCGGCGGCGAGCACAGCGGCCACCTGATCTTCCGCGACTGCAGCACCACCGGCGACGGCCTGGTCGCCGCCCTCCAAATCCTGCGGATCATGCGGACCAGGAATCAGCCGCTCTCCAAACTGGCGCAGTGCTGGAGCCGGGTGCCCCAGATCGTTACCAACATCGTCGTGCGCGAGAAGCGGCCGTTCGCGCAACTGAACAAGGTGGCGCAGCTCATGGCGGATGCGGAGGCGGAACTCAAGGGACAAGGCGGACGCGTTTTCCTGCGCTACTCCGGCACGGAGCCCAAAGCGCGCTTGCTGCTGGAGGGGCGCGACCGTGCCGCGCTGCGGAGATGGACGCGCAAGATCTCCGAGGTAATCCGGAAGCAGATCGGGAGGTAGCGCTTTCTATTCGCGGGCCGCCTGGTTCGAGAGCGGACCGCGCCCCGGTGAATCCCCGGTAGCATTTCTGGGATCGCCCCGTATTGCCCGTTTTCGCGCGGCGTGGGAGGCTGTCTGTGCGATATGCCTTTCTGTTCTGTCTGTTTGATGTTTGATGTGGGAGGGGCGGTTCGGATAACCGAACCGCCCCTGTTTCCAGGCGCCACCCAGCCGCGGCAGCCGCAAAGGCAGATCCAGCATCAGCCGGCCGGCAGTCCGTCGGACGCCAACAGCCGTGCGAACAGGTTTGCAACATCCGTATCAGTCCAAATGTTCTTGCCATGAAACCACGCCTCCGCCCCAATCCCTTGCGGTCTAATCCCCCCCGCCCGCCTGCCAAGACCAATCACCGAATCACGCTGCTCCTGGCGGATGACCACCCAGTCGTGCGCCGGGGCCTCTTGGCTTGCCTGGCCCGGTGCGCGAGTTTTGAAGTCCTGGGCGAAGCCGCCGATGGCCAGGAAGCGCTCCAGAAAACCAGGGAGTTGGCGCCGGATATACTGGTGTCCGACCTGGAGATGCCCCACCTGTCCGGGCTGGCGGTGGCCAGGGCGCTGCGGGCGGAACGCTCAACCACCAGGGTGTTGATCCTATCGGCGCATTTGAACCCCGCCTATGTGCTGCGGTGTGCCCAGGCGGGCGCCAGCGGCTACATCCTCAAACAGTCGCCCCCCGACGAGTTCATCCGGGCGATTGAAGCGGTCAACGCCGGTCAGCCCTTTTTCAGCCCGGAAGCCCTGCGCGTCACCCTTAACCAGTTCGTTCGGGGCAGTTGGCATGGGCCCAATCCGGCCGGCCTGACCAATCGTGAGCGGGAAGTCCTCGTCCACATCGCCGAGGGGTTCAGCAACAAGGAAATGGCCGATCGCCTCTGCATCAGCTCGCGCACGGTCGAGACCTATCGCGACCGCCTGATGCGCAAGCTGGATATTCACACCATCGCGGGTTTGACTCGGTTCGCCGTAGCCCGAGGTTTGACAACTGTTCCCGAGCTGGCAATTGCCTGAGGAGCAGCCCGGAAACCCGGGGGGCGAGCCACCGCCGAACCAGTCGGCGGCCTGCTTGCCAAGGAAAATATTCTGGCCTAAGCTGATGCAATACTAACCTATGAAGTTTGCACAGATCTCCAAACGTGTACTGTTGGTGGTTATGGTCAACGTCCTGGTCGTGACCACCATCACCCTCGTGCTGGGCCTGCTTCGGGTCGGAAATTACTTTCCCGAGGGCGGTCTGACCGGGCTCGCCGTGTTTTGCCTGGTGTGGGGCTTTGGCGGCGCGTTTATCTCGCTGGCCATTTCGCGCCTGATGGCCAAGTGGATGATGGGCGTGCAGGTCATCCCCCCGAACACCTCCGACCCGGTCTTGCAGGAGTTAGTGCAAACCGTCCACGGCCTCGCCCGCAGCGCGGGCCTGCCCAAGCTCCCGCAAGTCGGCATCTACCAATCCGACGAAGTCAATGCCTTTGCCACCGGCCCGACAAGGTCCCGAGCCCTGGTGGCCGTCTCGACCGGCCTGCTCCAGCGCATGCGCACCCGCGAAGTCGAAGGCGTGCTCGGACACGAAATCGCCCACGTCGCCAACGGCGACATGGTCACGATGACGCTCATCCAGGGGGTCATTAACGCCTTTGTGCTGTTCCTTTCGCGCGTCCTGGCCTTCGTCATCAGCCAGGCCCTGCGCTCCCGTGACGACCGCGGCGGCGGCGGATGGCTGCACTTCCTCCTTGTCATGGTATTTCAAGTGGTCCTCTCCATTCTGGGCTCGTTTGTGGTGTGCTGGTTCTCCCGTTGGCGCGAGTTCCGCGCAGACGCAGGCGGCGCTCGCCTGGCGGGGCGCGAGAGCATGATTGACGCCCTGCGCGCCTTGCAGCGGCTCCATGACCCCGAGCTCGCCGCCGCCGAAGCCAAGCACGCCCAGTCGTTCCAGTCTCTGAAGATTTCGGGCCGGCGCGGCGGTTTCATGGCGCTCCTGTCCACCCATCCGCCCCTCGAACAACGCATCGCCCGCCTCGCCCAAGGCGCCTCCTGAAGGCCAGCCTTGGCAGCCCGCGCCGGCTTGCGGGCTGGCCTGGCGGCGGCGGCCGGCGCGGCGGTGGGGTTCCCGTGACGGCGCAGAAGAGATATTCGACACGGCGCCGGCACGTGGTAGAAATACCGCATCAATATGAAAGGAACCTTCTTGTTTCTGCTGGCAAGCCTGCCGCTGGCCCTGCCGGCTGCGGAGCGCAAGCCCAACTTCCTGTTCGTTTACACGGACGACCAGCGCTGGGATGCCATGAGCGTGGTGCAACGCGAGCAGGGTGACCGCGCCCGTTTTCCCTGGTTCCAGACACCGAATATGGACCGGCTCGCCGCCGAAGGGGCGCGTTTCCGCAACGCCTTCGTCACGCTCTCGCTCTGCGCCCCCAGCCGCGCCGCTTTCCTGACTGGCCGCTACAACCACCTCAACGGCGTTGCCAACAACCGCACCCCGTTCCCCACCGCCAGCGTCACCCACGCCAGCCTGATGCGCGCCGCCGGTTATGCCACCGCCTACATCGGCAAGTGGCACATGGATGGACAGCGCGGCCAGCGACCGGGCTTCAGTTACTCGGCCAGCTTCATCGGCCAGGGCCGATACTGGGATTGCCCCTTCGAGATCAACGGCCAGTCCACACCGACCACCGGCTGGGTGGACGATGTCTCCACCGATTACGCCATCAAGTTCATCCGGCAGCATCGCGACGAGCCCTTCTCCGTGGTCGTAGGCTTCAAAGCCTGCCACGGCCCCAACAATCCCCCGGAACGCGCCAAGGCCCGGTTCCCAAAGGCCACGGCCCGGCCCGTGCCGAACCTGGGCGTCCCCGCCATCTACCGCGCCGGCGGGGATGTTCCATCTGCTGAAACCAATGCCCTCCCACAGAGCACTAATCCCGACTACTTCCGCTGCATCTCCGCCGCCGATGACAACCTGGGCCGCCTGCTCGACACTCTCGACGAGCTGAACCTGGCCCGCGACACGGTCGTCGTTTTCGCCGGCGACAACGGATACTACAAAGGCGAGCACGGCCTGGGCGATAAGCGCTCCGCTTACGAGGAGTCCCTCCGGATTCCACTGCTGGCGCGCTATCCGCGGCTGGTCGCCAAGGGCAAGGTGATTGATGAAATGGTGCTCAACATTGACCTCGCGCCGACATTCCTCGACCTCGCCAGCCTCCCGATTCCGGCCCAGATGCAGGGGCGCAGTTGGCGGCCTCTCTTTGCCGGCAAACCCGCCGACTGGCGCAAGTCTTTCCTGGCGGAGTATTTCCTCGAAAACCAGTTTTCAGGCACGCCGACTCTCGTGGCCGTCCGAACCGCCGATGCCAAACTCATCAAGTACCCCGGCCACGAGGAGTGGACAGAGCTGTTCGACCTCGCCCGCGATCCATACGAGACAAAGAACCTGGCCGTTGACCCGGCGCACAAGCCACTGCTCGCCAGGATGCAGGCCGAGCTTCAGGAACAGCTCAAAGCGACCCAGTTCGTCATCCCCGACTATGCCGACAAGCCGGGAACCGGGAACCAGCCCGCGGTCAAGAAGGGTGGCAAGAAAAAGAAACAGCGGGCTGGCACCAACTGATCTGCAGCCCCGGTGTCTCGGCCCGCGGTGAATCTCCGCGGTGCCGCCGAAGCGCCAGCCGGCTTTCGATGTCCAGCCGCCGTCACGCGCTCAAGGATTTCGGCGAGCATCCCAAGCCGGCTGCGAGTTGGCGTTGCGGCCCGCGGCAATTCAGCCCAACAGGCGTTGGTCCTGGCAAGATGTGCTTTGCCCCGAGTGCCCTTTAGTCTTGCATCGCCGCTGGTTCCCCGCAATTTTGGCTAGCATGATCGCCACGAAACGAGTTCGGACGACAACGGCGCGAGCGGCGGCCTCCCGGCTTCCGCTTGTGGGTAGGGCGCAAGGTGCGGCGCATGTGAAGGACCAATCCTTATGATCGAGTTCAGCCACAGAATCCTAATGACGGGCTTCGGGGTAGTGGCACAGGCCACCCTGCCGATGTTGCTGAAGCATGTGCGCGTTCCCTGCCGGAACATCACGGTCATTGACTTTGAAGACTGCGAAGAGGCGCTGCGCCCCTGGCTCAGGCGAGGCGCCCGCTTCGTCCGGGAACGAGTCACCCCGACGAATCTGCCGCGGCTGCTCTCGACCTATGCGCGGCGCGGCGACCTGATCATTGACCTGGCCTGGGGCATTGACTTCTTCGAGATCCTGGAGTGGGCGCACAACAACCAGGTGCTTTACGTCAACGCCTCCCTGGAGTCATGGCATTCCTCGGTGGAGATGCCCAGCAAGTCGTCCATGGCGAAGTCGCTCTACGCCAATTACGAGAAGTTGCTCCCGATCGCCGCCCGGTGGGGGCAGGCGACCACGGCGGTCATTGACCACGGGGCCAACCCGGGGCTGGTGTCGCATTTCGTCAAGCAGGGATTGCTGGACATCGGCGAGAAGGCGCTTCGGGAAAACCGCCTGCCCCGCGCGCAAGCCCGCCGGCTGGAACGCATGATGCAGGACCAGACGTTTGCCGAGTTGGCCCGCGCGCTGGGCGTGAAGGTCATTCACTGCAGCGAGTGGGACACGCAGCGCGCGTCCAAACCCAAGCGGCCGGACGAGTTCGTGGGCACCTGGAGTGTCGAAGGCATGTGGGATGAGTCCATTTCGCCCAGTGAACTGGGGTGGGGGACCCATGAGAAGTGGCTGCCCCCCTTCGCGAGCAGACCGGCAACCGGCCCCGCCAACCAGATCATCCTGCCCCAGATGGGCCTCAACACGTGGGTCCGCTCGTGGGTGCCCCACCAGGAAATCGTCGGCATGATCGTCACGCATGGCGAATCGTTTGGCATCTCGCACGCCCTGACCGTGCGCGAAGCGGGCCAGGCGGTCTATCGCCCGACCGTTCACTACGCCTACATGCCCTGCAATGATTCGATCGTCTCCCTGCACGAACTCCGCTGTCGGAATTACGAGCTGCACCCGAGGACGCGCATCCTCAGAAACGAGATCACCGAAGGGATGGATCTGGTGGGCGCGCTGATCATGGGGCACCGGTTCCAGTCGTGGTGGACGGGCAGCAAGCTGAGCATTGCCGCGGCGCGGAGAAAGGTGCGCGGTTCCAACGCCACGACGGTGCAAGTGGCCGCGGGGGTGTTGACCGCGGCGTTGTGGGCCATTCGGAATCCGCAGCGCGGGGTGTGCTTCCCCGAGGACTTGCCGCACGAGGAGATTCTGCGCGAGGCCCGCCCTTACCTGGGGCGGCTCATCTCGGAGCCCTCGGATTGGACCCCCTTGCGGCGCCACCGGGTGTACTTCGATGAGAACCCCATGGCCCAGGCTGACCAGAGCGATCCCTGGCAGTTCACCAATTTTCTCTTCCGTCCTTGACGCCGATTTCGTTTAATCCCCCGGACAAAGCCCGGCACAGGAAGCCCGCGCGCGCGATTGCCGCCACGCAGCAGCCAGCGGTGCGCGACGCGCCGCCTTGCGGCATCCTGCGGGTCCCGGGCTTGTGGTCAGTGTCGCAGTTGGAATAACGAAGCTCGAATCATGCAAAAGAACCCAGTCCTCCGGAGAATCGCAGTCTGCACCGCCCTCATTCTACTAAGCGTATCAACCCTGGTCGCGGCCCGCCCGGCCCGTTTTGTGCAGGACCGCTTCGTGGTTGGCATGTGGGTGCCGCCGGCCACGAATGATGATCTGGACAAGCACTACCGGGACATCGCCGAAGCCAACTTCACGCTGGTGGTCAACCAGTCCGGCACCAACACCCGCGCGCATCTCAAACGCTGCAAACGGTTCGGGCTGCAAACACTCGTCCCGGCCAACGGGCCGGTCGAGAAACTGCCGGACGGCCCGGCGTGCTGGGGCTACCTGCTGGTGGACGAACCGGGCGCGGGCGCATTTCCCGAACTGGCCAGGCGGGCCGAGGAGATCCGCACCAAACGCCCCGGCCGCTTCGGCTACGTCAACCTCTTTCCCAACTATGCCCCGCCGAGCGCGCTGGGCACTCCCACCTACGATGAGCACGTGGCGAAGTTCGTTCGGGAAGTGCGGCCCGAAGTGCTCTCGATGGATCATTACCCGCTCATGCGTCCGGAGGGTGACAGCCGCGAACAATACTGCGCCAACCTCGAGTGCTTCCGCCGGCATTCCCTGGCCGCCGGCATCCCGTTCTGGAACTACTTCTACAGCATGCCCTTCAACGACCGCCTCGACCCGACCGAAGCGCAAATCCGCTGGCAGATTTTCACCTCGGTTGCCTACGGCGCCAAAGGGGTGCTCTATTTCTGCTATTGGACGCCCGGCAAAGGGGCCGCGGGCGCGGGCGAGTTTCCCAAGGGCGGCGCGGTCATCACGGCCGAAGGGCTCAAGACGCGCCATTATGAGGAAGCCCGGCGCATCAACGCCGAACTCAAGAACCTCGGGCCGACGCTCATGAAGCTGACCAGCACCGGGGTATATCGCGTGACCACAGAAACGAACAGCAATGCGCTGGCCGGCAGCCCCCTCCGCAAAGTCGCGCGCGTGGGCGGCGACCCGGTTGGCAAATTCATTGTGGGCGCCTTCAACCACGCCGATGGCCGGCGCGCCGTGGTCATCGTTAACCACAATCACAGCTACACCGCCTGGCCGACGGTGGAGTTTGACGCCGACCCGAAAGGCGTGCTGGAGGTCAGCAAAGCCACTGGCAAGGCCGCTCCCGTGGTGGATGACAGCCCGGAACTGAAGGGGATTCAGCTCTCATTCGGCGCCGGCGACGCCCGGTTGTTCCTGTTGTCGCCCGCAGGACGACGCTAAACCGGGCAATCGCGCGGTCGCGGAACGGCTAGGTCAGGACGATCTTGTCGCCCTCTTTCAGAGTCACGATAGCCTTCTTCCAATTCAACGATTGGCCGGCTTGCTTGGTGCGCTGGCGGCGCAGCTTGCCCCGCACGTTCAGCGTGTTGACCCGCACCACCTTGACCTTGAATAGATCCTGCACGGCGGCCCGAATCTGCGTCTTGTTGGCGCGGGGATCGGCCATGACCGTGTATTGATTATACTTTTCGCCCTGGCGCGTCCCTTTTTCGGTTAAGCGCACGGTCCGGATGATTTCAAAAGAGTTCATGCTATTCCTTGCCTATGCGGGCTTCGACCTGCTCGAAGGCGTTCCGGGTAAACACCAGCTTGTCCGGGCGCAGCACGTCGTAGGTGTTGAGCGCATTGCCTGTCGTTAGCGCCACGTTGGGCACGTTGCGCGAGGCCAGCGTCAGATTCTTGTCGGGCGCTTGCGCCACAATCAGCGCGGTGCCTTTCAACTCCAGGGCGCTGAGCACTCCGACGAATTCCTTGGTCTTGCCGGACCCCAGCTTCAGGTCATCCACCACCACCACATCGCCGGCGCGCAGCCGCTCGGAGAGGGCCTTGCGCAAAGCCAGCTTCCGGGTGCCCTGCGATATCTTCTTGGTGAAATCGCGCGGCTTGGGGCCGAAGACCACGCCGCCGCCGGGCCACAGGGGCGACTGGAACGAGCCCGCGCGGGCGCGCCCGGTGCCCTTCTGCCGCCACGGCTTCTTGTTGGTGCCCGCGACTTCACCGACGTTCTTGGTGCAGGCAGTGCCGCTGCGCTGGGCGGCCCGGTAGGCGACCACCGCGTCGTGCACCGCCTGGGTGCCCTTCCCATCCTCGATGATGGGGAATTTGACTTCCAGTTCGCCCTGGTTGTTTCCTTTGATGTCTTTAATAGTAAGCTTCATGGCAGCACGTTACTTCTTTTTGCCTGCGCTCTTCTTGATGTTCTCGGGCCGCTCCGAATGCGGCTTCCAGCCCTTGGGCCGCTTCTTGGATTCGCGAATGACCACGTAATCGCCGTTGGCACCGGGAATGGCGCCCCGGATCAGCAGGAGGTTGTCCGCCTCATGGACCTGCATGACCTGCAGGTTCTGGGCGGTGCGCCGCACCTGGCCCATGTGGCCGGGCATCTTGATCCCCCGCAGCACGGTGCCCGGGAACAACCGGTTGCCGATGGCGCCGGGGCGGCGATGCCACCCCTTCGCCCCGTGCGTGCTGTCGCCTCCGCGGAAAGCGTGCCGCGCCACAACGCCCTCAAAACCCCGGCCTTTGGTCAGGCCGATGGCATCCACATAGTCGCCCGGCGCAAACAGGCCCGGGCCGACCACGTCGCCCGGCTTCACTTCCTTCGAGAAGTTGCGAAACTCGCGGATGCGCTTAACGGGCAGGCTGTTGAACTTCTTCAGATGGCCTAACAAGGGCTTGGTGACCCGGTGTTCCTTCTGGTCGTCAAAGCCCAGTTGCACGGCGCTGTAACCGTCGCTCTGCTGCGTCTTGCATTGCAGCACGCGATTCGGGCCGGCCAGCACGATCGTCACCGGCGTAATCACCCCTTTCGCATCATAGACGCGGGTCTGGCCCAGTTTCTTTCCAAGTAATCCGAGTGGCATGATGTTAGAGTGGTTAAATTTTAATGGTGATGTCCACGCCCGCCGGCAGATTGAGCTTCTTCAACTCGTCCACGGTCTTGGCGGTCGGCTCGATAATGTCAATCAGCCGCTTGTGCGTGCGTTGCTCGAAGGTTTCCTGCGATTTCTTGTCCGCATGCGGTGAGCGCTGGACAGTAAACCGCTCGACGCGGGTGGGAAGCGGGATGGGCCCGGCGACGCGGGCGCCCGTGCGTTTGACGGTGTCCGCAATCTCGCGGGCGGATTGGTCTATGACCCGATGGTCAAAGGCCTTCAGTCGAATACGAATGCGTTGTGCAGCCATACAAAGAACAATTGTCTATTAATGGTTTAGTTAAAATGTTCCGCCCCCCATTTTGGGGAACGGAACGCTGAATGTAGCAGACCCGGTCCGCCGCGCAACAGGTTTTTGCAGAAATTTCGGCGCTCCGATTTGACTCAAAAAGATTGTTACCCGGGCGAGGAGAAGATGGTCGAGTAAGCCATTGGTTGCCTCAAAAAGGGGTGTTACCCGAAGGGAATGGACCCTGATATGAGTCAACTGACACGCAAAGAGGTTCTGGCCAAGCTGCAAAGACATTACCAGCGGGCCGGAG
>Ga0209201_1002237_pt1 | contig 19441 bp, 19 predicted proteins | sample AD_UKC055_MetaG_FD_184411 | JGI IMG/M metagenome (GOLD analysis project Ga0209201, IMG submission 184411) | Active sludge microbial communities of municipal wastewater-treating anaerobic digesters from USA - AD_UKC055_MetaG (SPAdes) (version 2) | ecosystem: Engineered > Bioreactor > Anaerobic >...
TCTAAACCTGGACACCATTCGCCGTTTGCGTGACGAAGGACATCATGCGCTCTACGGAGATGTTCTACGACCGGGAACGCTAGCGGATGCCGGCATCGCGACGGCCGGAAGCCTGATTTTGAGCGCGGATATTGAAGATGCAGCGGAAGTCATCCGACAGGCACGACTTCTCAATGCTGACCTCCAGATTCTTGTGCGCTGCGCTCATCTTCGGGACGCTGCATCTCTGAAAAGGGCCGGCGCCACAGTCGTTATCGCAGGAGAGGCTGAGGTAGGCGTTGCCCTGGCCGAAGTCATGACGGCAGGCGATGAATTGGCCTGCAATTTGGCGGTGGAAAATCGGGAAACCGTCCGGCGCATTCTTTATGACACCTCTGAAAGCACAGCGGAAAAATCCCGTTCCCGAGAAAAAAATTCGGGTAAACGGCCAAAAAGCAAATCGTAAACAAAAAAAAATCGCCTTTGCCGTATTATTGCCGTATTCGTATCTAATATTTCATCATGATTACCAGTATTTATAGATAGACCCCTTACAATATTTTTATTTTTGAAACCACGGGACTTGTGTTATGAGAGAAACCTTCAAGCAATCTCCTTCTTTGAGGGATTACCGGCTTGAACATACTACACGGGAGGTTTTTATGGAAAGCTTGAAGGACCTGCAAGCACGGTACAACGATTTGAAAGCGCTGAATTTAAATCTGAATATTGAAAGAGGTCAGCCCGGTGACGACAATTTCAATTTGTCCAACGACCTTTTCACCATGGTTTCAGAAAAGGACATTAAAACGGAAAGCGGATTTGACATCCGCAATTACCCGGGAGGCGTTCTGGGTCTTCCGGAAGCACGTAAACTGTGCGCCGAAATTCTGGGCATTACACCGGAAGAAACCATGGTCGGCAATAATGCCAGTCTCTTTATTCTCGCAAACGTGCTGATGTGGGCGCAATTACGGGGCCTCGTCGGCAGTCCGAAACCCTGGTGTCAAATCCAAAAACCAAAAATGATTGTCACCGTGCCGGGTTATGACCGTCACTTTACCCTTCTTGCGGAAACCGGTTTTGAAATGATTGCCGTCAACATGACCAAAGACGGACCGGACATCGCCCAGGTCGAAGAAATTGCCGCATCGGATCCGGCCGTCAAAGGAATGGTCTTTGTGCCGACCTATTCCAATCCGACCGGAGATACGGTTTCCGATGAAACCGTCATGAGGCTGGCCAAAATGCCGACCGCGGCGCCGGATTTCACCATCTTTGCCGATGAAGCCTACATCGTCCATCATCTGGTGGACAATCCTTTCATTCATAAAAACCTTCTGGAAGCCTGCAAGGAAGCCGGAAATCCCAACAGAACCTATCTGTTCAGCTCGACGTCCAAAATCACCTTTTCCGGAGCCGGTCTGGGATTCATGGGAACCAGCAAGGAAAATCTCGCTTATATATCAAAGCTTTTCGGAACCACCTTCATTGGTCCCAACAAAGTGGAACAGTTGCGCCATGTTAAGTTTTTGCAGGCCTACCCCGGAGGGGTAAGCGGTCTGATGAAGGAACATGCAAAAATTCTGAAACCCAAATTCGACATCGTGTACCAAGTCCTCTCCCGGGAGCTCGACAACACGGGATTGGCCACATGGACTCGGCCGGACGGCGGATACTTCATCAGTCTGGACACTACAAAACCCATTGCCAAGCAAGTAGCGGCGATGGTGAAAGAAGCGGGAGTGGCCATAACGCCTGCCGGAGCAACTTTCCCGTTTGGCAATGATCCGCAAAACGCAAATATCCGCATCTCACCAACACGGCCGCCGGTGGCCGAATTGGAAAAGGCCATTGAAGTTCTTGCCGTCTGTATTAAACTGGTGTCGGCGCAGCAAAATTGAACAAACGGATGGCATCCGCCACACTCGTCATTGTCCGCAAAAAAGGGCGCGTTCCATCGGAGCGCGCCCTTTTTTCCTTTCTATCGGAAATCAACAAAATTTCTTTCTCTTGCCGTGGTTATTTATGTCTTGACTATCCCTTCCGGTTTGTCATATCGTAGCGCCGCTTCATTGAACATAAATATTTCACCCTGGTTGCGGAAATTGAATTACGGACAATACGTCTTTACATGCGTGTTTGAAGATTGCGCCATGCTGCCTTCCTACAAGGGCTCGACGCTTCGCGGCGTATTCGGGCATGCGCTCAAAAAAGTGGTCTGCGCGCTGAGAAATCAGGAGTGCGCCCACTGCCTGCTTTGCGAACGCTGCATTTATCCCACCATTTTTGAAATATCCAGTAATAACCTGCAAATAGACGGGCGGAAGCGGATTGCCCATCCGCCGCATCCTTACGTCATCGAACCGCCCATGGAGACCAAAACCCGTTATCAAAAGGGCGACCAGCTTGATTTTTCTTTGCTTTTGTTCGGGGATGCCTGCGAAAACCTGCCCTATTTCATATATGCCTTTGAACAGATTGGCTCCGTTGGCCTAGGCGTTGGCAAGCATAGGGATGGCCGGAAAGCAACCTTTACACTCCAAAAAGTTTGCGCGAACCGTGAAGTCATTTATTCAAAATCGGATGGCAAAATTCAGAAACAGACCGCACGGTCTGAGCTTGTCGCCCAGTCTCTCACGGAAGCGCAAAAGGGCGGGCCGTTTGATATTGAACTGGAATTCCTTTCACCGTTGCGCCTGAAATACCACAATGGCCTGAAAGCGGAGCTTCCGTTTGAAATTTTAACGCGGGCGATGCTTCGAAGAATATCGTCGTTATTTCAGTATCATGGAGAAGGAGAACCGGCGCTGGACTATCGGGGACTCGTCGCGCGCGCCCAAGAAATCGCCGTCAAAGAATCGCACATCGGCTGGCACGATTGGCGGCGCTATTCCAACCGTCAGGAACAGGCCATGATGATGGGCGGCATGGTCGGGAAAATCCTTTATGCGGATGTGCCGGGTGAATATCTGCCGCTTCTGCGCTTCTGCGAACTGGCGCATCTGGGCAAGCAAACGACGTTTGGATTGGGAAAAATTCAAATGAGAATGGTGAATGGTGGATAGTGAATGGTGGATAGTGGATGGTGACGAGTTCATAGTTGATCGCTCATGGTTCATAGCTCATAGGTAGTAACGCGTAGCTGTTCAGCGGTTTACAATCTGTAGGAGACGGATAACGACAGACGAGCTACGAAAGACAATTCAGAAAAGGCGGTAGAGATGAAAAACATCCTTCTTGCCATCGCGGGATTGAGTCCGCAGGTCATTACCGAAACCCTTTATGCGCTCCATCAGGATAGCGTCCACGTGGACGAAATTCACGTGATCACGACCCGCATCGGACGCGACGCCATCGTTACGCAACTGCTTGCCCAGGGCGACGGCAGATATTTCAGCTATCTGAAGGATTATGGCATCCATCCAAAATCAATCCGTTTTACTCAAAACACCATTCATGTTTTGCAAGATAACAAGGGAAATCCCATCGACGACATCACCTCGGAAGAAGATAACGAAATTACCCTGAAAACCTGCCTGACTCTTGCGCACCGCTTCACAAAAAACGCGAATACTACCGTTTATTTTTCCATTGCTGGAGGCCGCAAAACCATGAGCGCCTGCCTTATGGTGGCCGCCCAAATCTACGCCCGCCCGCGGGATCGGATTTACCATGTCCTCGTCTCGCCGGAATTCGAAGGGCACAAGGATTTCTACTACCCGCCCGTAAAGCCGGTGATGCTGGAGCTGCGCGACGACCGGGGGCAGAAAATCCTCAAGGGAACCCGTTATGCAAAAGTGACTCTTGTTCCAATTCCTTTCATCCCCTGGCGCAAATGGGATGACCAGGAAAGCGCCTACCCAATCCAGACACCGGCCGAGCTTTTCCGCCACCTTGTCCGGGATAAAGCACAAACCCTCACGCTTGATCTGACGAAAAGCAAAATCATCTATAAAAACAAGGATATGGACATGATGTCGTCTCGCCTGGCGCTTTATGCGTTTTTTGCGGGACAAAAACAGACCTGCCGGAAAGTTCGCGCCGGTTGCGCCGATTGCGCGGATTGCTACCTCGATTTCAGTCAAATCAGCACCGCGCAAAAAGACATTACCGCTTTATACAAAAAGCTGGGCGGAACCACCGAAAACAAAGGCATCTGCGCGCTGGAAAAAGACGAACTGCGCGCCTATGTGAGCAAAATTCGCAAAGATCTGCAAAATGCCTTCGGGGCGCAGGCCGCTTCGCAACTGGGCATTCAGGCCGTCGGCAAAAAGCCGGACACGCGCTACGGCATCAGCCTGGAGCGGGAAAGGATCGCGATAATAAAATGAATGAATACAAGGATTAAGCTTGGTTGTCTTCATAATTCTCAATCTATTGGCCGGACAATAGAAAGGAAATATTGCATAACGCACATAAGCTCTTGTTCATAAAGAGAAAAGTTGAATCGGTGCCACCGGGCGGAAAAGGAGCGCAAACGGTAATCCCATGCTTGCAAGCCCGTCGAAACGCGGCAACGTTGCCGCAATGGAATAAAAGAAACTTATTTTGCTACAATAGCTGCCAGAAATGGAGAGGAGGGAATTTTTTATGTTCAATATTGCGCGATTTAAAGACATCGAAAAGCGGGAATATGAATGCGAGGTTGTCACGCCGCTTTTCCTTGGGGGCGCGGACCCGAAAAAGGCCGAGCTTCGCGTGCCGCCGATCAAAGCTGCCATGCGGTTCTGGTGGCGGGCGCTGTATGGCGGCGATGACATCCAAGATATGGCTGATAGAGAATCAACCATCTTTGGTTCCACGGAAAAAAAATCAAAAGTAAAAGTTTCAATAGAAATAAATGGCAATGCACCCGTTTTTAAAGATTTGCCGACTGGAACAAGAGTAATGGTCACATCAAAACAAAAAACATTTCCCATATCTATTATTGAGTACCTTGCTTTTGGTCTTTTTGACCCAAAACAGCGGCAGGGTAAATATTTACGACAACATATGGAAACAGGAACGCATTTTAAGATAGGCATCGCGTGCACAAAATATTTGTGTGATGAATTGGATAATACTCTCAAGACGATGCTTTGCTTTGGTGGTTTGGGTTCTCGTTCACGCAATGGATTTGGTTCTATTCAGTATGCTGATGGCTGCGTCGCAGCTATAACAAATGCTGGCAATTTGAAATCATTTCCAGCATTTTCAAAAGAAACCAAACTATTCAATAAATTTAAAAAATGTAACCACTGGGAAGAAGCACTATCCGATATTGGCCTTGCTTATAGAAACGCGCGTTTAGCCTTGGAAGACAGGCATAAATTCATAAAACGCGGTCTCATCGCAATGCCTATAGAGTCAAAATTCGAAAGGAATATTCCAAAAGAAATTCGCGAAGGTCGCCATGCCAAACCCTATTTTCTCCATGTAAATAAAACATCCGATGGCAAATACCAGGGACAAATTCTTTTCTTGCCGTACCAATATAAATCAAAGGCTGATGATCGTAGCAATCAGGTTAATGAATACATGACTGTCTGCAAAAGGATGAACGATGAAATCTTAAAAGCAATTGGAGGCGCCAAATGAGCTGGAAAAAACCCGACACCTCTTACTGGAATAACAAGTTTGCGGCCTGGTGGCATGATCCGATAGATAAAGTTTTAGATATCCGCAAGCACGAAGAGCGTGCGGCGGCCTATCTACAAATTTTCGGTCTGGACCGACCCAACGATGAATTTTGGAAACTGGCTGATGGCATAGCAGCAGGGTTTGAGCGCGGCCAGGTTCCGTCCTATAGCGGTGATGAACATAAAAACGGCGCTGTGGATTTTATCAGTGACCCGGTCATTACGCATCCCACGTCGGAAAACGCGCACCTGAAAATTTACATCGACAATGCAGCACCGGAAAGCATTCACGAAGAAACTGTTCAATATCTGAAAAAGCTAATCGGGATGGAAGCAGGCCGGAAAGATTTTGCCGGACGTTTCAAGGAAGATGAAGAAGGTTTCGCTATATCCCGGATGCTTTATACGCATCTCGTTTTGCGCTTTATGCTAGCAGAAAACAACATCGGGGGACTGGGCGCGTTATGGCACCGAATGCCAGCGGATTCACGTTTTCCCGACCATTCCATCTGGCAGCACAATGCACTTTGTTCGGCTATTTATTCCTGTATGGAAATGGCCGGGAAACCGGAAGATGTCGGGTTGATGGTTTTTTCCATTACGCCTGTTCAGGGCTTCATCGCCCGTGCGCGGAAAATGCGGGATTTCTGGACAGGGTCAGTGCTCTTATCATGGCTGGCGTTTGAAGGATTACGCTGGGTTATTGAAAATCTGGGCGCTGATCATATTCTTTATCCATCCCTCATCGACCAACCACTGGTCAATGCCTATTTAGAGAAGGAATGGCGAGTATCAGGACAATTCAAACCGGCGCTTTGGAAAAACCAACCCAGCGAGATTGCCAGTTTGCCCAATAAATTTCTATTCTTGCTTCCTTTTGGAAAAGCGGAGGAAATTGCTTTAGAAATCAAAGGTTTCATCGAAAAACATTGGAAGGATATGGTTTCCCTGACGCTGGCTTACCTTGTCGAAAAGAAAGAAATCAAGGATGACGAAAAAGATTATCTGGGTAAAATGTTTGACCGGCAAACCCGCCATTTTTGGGAATTCCAGTGGGCGGCGTCCCGTCTGATTGACCATTCAGGCAAAGACGAATTAACCAGACTGCTGGATGAGAAAGCTTTTTCAAGACAGTTCGCATATCTTGAAGCAATTCATCCTGTATTGGAAAAGAAAGGCTACTCCAAGAGTAGTTCCAGCCGCGGCATTTTATATTCGACAAGCCACCACCTTGCGCAATCTGCTCTTGCCGCAGGAAAATCAAAAAAAGCAGCGCGTCTTGCGGAAGAGCCGGGTGAAAAATGTCAGATGTGCGGTGAATTTGAAGTCTTGCATGATCAATCCTGTACGGTTCAATCGGCTTCAAACTACAAGAAAAATATTGCTGGTTTCTGGAATAAATTCATTAAGGACAACGACTTTAACGAAAATGAACGCCTCTGCTCTATGTGCTTTATCAAACGATACGCACCCAGAGCATTAAGAAAAGATGAAGCGCATGTGTTAAACAGTTTTTTCGGAGACGCGGATGCCTTTCCCTCTACAACCGAAATGGCACTAGCCCCCTATTTCAAGCGACATAAAATATCCGATGCCAGGAAAAAGAAAGAAATCGCTCAAAATCTTCATGATAACGAAGAAAGAGTTAAAGGCGCAAATTTTAAAAACCAGGATAAATATTACGCCCTTCTGATGATGGACGGCGATCACATGGGTAAACTCATCAATGGTGAAACTATTGCATCGACCTGGCAAAATATTATGCATCCAGAGATTGCAGCGCGTTTAATGAAAACTGATTTCGATCCCTTATATAGAGATGTCTGGCGTAAGATTTACGAAAAAGACGCCTTAAAAAAGCGTCTGGTGACGCCGGCCATTCATGCGGCTATTTCAGAGGCCTTGGGCGATTTTTCAATCTACGGTGTTGCTCCGATTATTAAAAAATACGGCGGACGGCTGATTTACGCGGGTGGCGACGATGTTTGCGCCTTCCTGCCCGCGCAAAACGCATTGTCAGCCGCACATGAAATAAAAGATTACTATGTTTCCGCTTTTCATTTAATCGATCTGGAAAGAAACTCCACGGCCATTGATAGCAATTGGAAACCACAACCGGGAAAACTTTCTGTAAATCTTGGTAAGGGAGAGGAAATATCCATATCGGCTGCCATTTTGATCTGCCATCACAAGGAAAGTCTGACACAGATGATCAGCGCCGCTCAATATCTTCTGAAAAAAGAAGCAAAAGAAAAAGCGGGGCGTAACGCCTGCGCCGTAGAATTGCGCAAAAGACATGGTGGCTCCCGCGTTTTTGCCAGAAAATGGGATGATGGTAGCTGGCATGCCTTTGAAAACATTATCAAATTAACCGGTGGCGACAGGGAGTTATCCCATTCCCTGCTTTACCGGCTGGAAACACTGCGTCCCGGCATAGCAGCGATTATCGGAAGCAACGAGAATATTAAAGGTAATCTGATAAAATTTATTGCACAGCAAATTAAACGTTCAGGGGCCAAAATATCGGAGAAACCGGAAGAAGTTGCAAAATGGGTAACGCAAATTGTTTGGGATCAGAAAAACGCAAAAGAATCTTTCTGTCCGGAAGGGCTGCTAATTGCGGGATTTCTCAGCGGGGAGGTCGAAAATGATATACTGGTATAACTTTACACCACAGGATACGTTATATTTTCGCGGGGCGGAACCGGCCAATATGGGTGAAAGCCATTCGGCCACCATGATCTTTCCGCCACCCGCGCACACCATAAGCGGCGCATTGCGCACGGCGGTTCTGGCCCAGCATGATATAGACTACAAAAAATATAATGCGGGGACTCTTCCACCGGAGCAAAATGACATCGTTGAATCCATTGGCAAATCCGGCGAAGCAAGCCCATTTGAAATTATTGGCCCTTTTTTCCAACAAGAAGCAAAAATATGGGTCCCCTGTCCTAATATCTGGTTTGTGGAGAAAAAAGTCAAACAAAACAAGACTATAAAAAATATGAAGATTTCCATAAGCCATCCCGTTGGCGACGTTTCGCTGATTAAAACGGCAGCAGGCGACAAATTGCGCTGGGTCAAAGGACAAGAGATGGAGACGCTGGGCGGCTGTTGGGTCTGTCTTGAAGAACTTTGCAGTCCGGATGAAGAAAAAACAATTCTTGAAAACGAGGATTTCTTCATCAGCGAAAACCACACAGGCATTGCGCTGGATGTCCAAAACAGCCGTCGTACGGCAAGGGATGGTCATTTATATTCATTTGTTCATACCAGGCTGCGCGAAGGGGTTTCGCTGGTATTTGGCATGAGCCAAAAATTGCCGATTACGGACACAGGAGTTCTAAAACTCGGCGCAGAGCAGCGATTCGGAGAATATCGGTTGTTTAGTGGCAGAGAACTTCCGCAAGGCAAAAGCGGCTTATTCATGACGCTTTCCATATTGCCGGCGGATCATCATGCCAACAAAGCATGTATCTCCGCCGGGCGGCCACTTTACTACGGTGGTTGGGATTTACATCGCGGTTTTCACAAACCGATGAAGGGATACTTTCCCGCAGGAAGCGTATTTAACGAACAAATAAACAAGAATTGCATAGAACTATAGGAGGAATATCATGTTAAAAAGAGACCTTTTTTCCATTTGCACATTTTATGCCGTATCCCCCATTCACGCAGGCAGCGGCTCGTCTTTTGCCGCCATTGACCTGCCGATCCAGCGGGAGCGTCACACCAAGTGGCCGCACGTTCAGGCATCGGGGGTAAAGGGGTCAATGCGTGCGCATTACCGGGATTTTGCGAAAGATAAATCGCTCATCAATTTTCTCTTCGGATACGACCGGGATGACGCAAAGCATCACGATTCCTACAATTCAAAACGCAATGAAAATGAAAAATTCGTTGTCAAAGACAATTTCCCCGGCGCTGTATCTTTGTCGGACGCAAAACTTCTGGCTTTTCCCATTCGGTCCAATATCGCGCCGTTTGTCTGGGTGACCTGCCCGGCTGTTTTAAAAAGGTTGAGCAATGATTTGGCTTTTTCCGGTATGGAAACTATCAATGATATTGAGAAAGTTCCTGCAAAAGGCGAAGTCGCTTTCTGTCTCTCAGGTGGCATCTCCGGTAACGTGATTCTGGAAGATATGGTTGTCAATGTGCAGGCAGGAGATATACCCAATCCAATCCCCCAGGGTTTTCCCGTTTTGAATAAACTGCTCCTGGTTTCGGATGATGTCTTTAAGTATGCGGTTGAATCGTGCACAGAAATCCAAACCCAGATTAAAATTGATTCCGAAACCGGCACTGCAGCTCCCGGCGCATTGCGCTACCAGGAGTTGCTACCAGCCGATTCAGTCCTCTACTCCGTTGTTTATTACAGCCGCGGCGTATTCGATAACACCTTGCAATCAGAAACAATTTGCGGCCACGTTCAAGAAGTCATCAAAGATTTTATTCAAATCGGCGGCGACGAAACCCTGGGCCGTGGCATTTGCAAAATTAACTGGATTCAGGGAGGTGAATAATGAGAACAATGGCACAAAGAAGAGCGAAATATGCGTTGGAAAAAGTTCTTCACAGTATGCGGCGAATATCCGACAAAGATAAATTTTCATCTTTTACAGCCGGAGCACCAGCCATGATTCTTCAGAATGGTTTTGGGCAAACACTTGCTTTTTGGCTGGCTAAAGGAACAAAAAACGGACGGATAGATGATAACGATAAGCACATTATTTTGCTGGATATTGTAAAGGATTGGCTGTCTTACCAGCATGAAGATGTAAAAAATTGCTTTGTTAATGAAAAAGACAGGACGAAACTGTTGCATGAACTGATGTCTATGACGCAGAAAGATTATCTGACGGTTCAAAACGAAGCCCTTGCGCTACTCGAATGGGTCAAACGTTTCGCGAATGCGGATTTAGTGTAAAGGAGGTGCTTTTCATGACCCATTATCCTTTTTATCAGCTTTTACAGAATGAATCACAGAATATGACTAATGGGAACTTCGGCCTCTGGTATAACAAGCTTATCCCCTTGAGCAACGCTTTCAAAGCATCGGATGACCGTGGAAACGATACGCGGGCGGCGGAATTCTATAATGAGCGTTATGGTCAGGCAAGAAAGCTGGACACGGCGGCATTGCTGAAACAAAAGCACGAAAACCAGCGGCAGTATTGTGCAATTTTTCATTCCGACATCTACGAGGCAATCCAGATCGAAGCGACGCTTTCATCACCGCTGATCACCGGCATTGGCGAATCGCATCCAAACGAAATCAGCATGGTTTTTGACCACAATCTCGGCATTCCTTACATACCCGCCTCCGGTGTCAAGGGTATCGTCCGCTTTGCGCATACCTTGTCGCTGATACCGCAAGCGGAAGAAAAAGGTCTGATTGATGAAAAAGGTCGCTTTGACGATGAAGCGGATTGGACATTTGTCGCAAATATGTTTGGCGTTCAGAAAAGAAAGGGGCAAGTGATCTTCTTTGACGCTTACCCCCAAAGCGTGCCGCAATTGCACATCGACATCATGAATCCGCATTATGCCCCCTATTACAGTGATGGCAAACCGCCTGCGGATCATCATAATCCGACGCCGATCAAGTTTCTGACTGTCGCGCAGGGAACAGCTTTTATCTTTCGCGCAATTGTCAAAAAAGAAAACGATTTACCGCAAAAAGTCCGCGCGGCAATAGGAAATGCACTCACTGAAGAAGGCATCGGCGCGAAAACGGCGGTAGGTTACGGAAGGTTTGATATAAGAAACGATGAACAAGTAGCATCCGCTAAACAGCCAACGACAGCAGCAAAACCTTCTGCTCCACCACCGCCCGCCGAAGAAGTCTGGGAAAATGCAACTGTGTCTTACGATGCGGGCGGCGCGGGAAAAATTACCGCGCAGGCACAGGGAAAACCCCATGCCTTGCTTCAGGGCGCCGGCAACAGAGCGAATTTGCGGGCCGCTGTTGCGGAAGCCCAGCATAAAAATTTATTTGAAAAGAAAAAACCGGTTAAAGCCCGAATCACCGTCCGCAAGGCCGGCAACGCCTGGGAAATCGTGAAGGTCGAGCCGGCGGCATAGGCGCAGGCCAGCCGTGGAAAATCACTTATATGTTTACAATACAATACAATTATGTATTATATCGTAAATGAATATGAAAAATTATCGTGAAACCTATATCCGCAAAGCGGAGATTGCCCAGTTGATTCTTTTGCATCAGCTCTATCAGCAAAAGAACAGCCACCATCTGATTTTTCAAGGCGGCACGGCGCTGCGCTGGTGCTACGGGGGAAGCCGCTTTTCGGAAGACTTGGATTTTGTAACCTCCCTTGCACCCAAAGCGGTTACTGCCCTTATCGGCCCGGCCATGAAAGGCGCGCAAAATCTGATGATCGCTCATTTCGGCGCAGGCACACTTGATCTGCGCGATAAAAGCACGCGCGGCGGGGCTGTCAAATGCTTTGCGGACTTTCGACCGGAGGCCGCACGGGAAAAGATTTCCGTGAAACTGGAGTTTGAAAGTCTGGCGCCGGACAAAAAGCCGGACATTCAGAATATCGTGCTTTCTTCCTTGGGATCGGTAGCCTATCTTGCCGCATCAGGGGAATTCCGCGTGCCCCGGGCCAATACCGTTATTGTTGCAGAAACGCCGGAAGAAATTCTTTCCGACAAAGTTCGCGCCCTCCTGGAACGACACTATCTCAAAGGCCGTGACTTCTTCGATCTCTGGCATCTTTACACTGCTTTAAAAACTGCGCCGGATGTTCAGATGATCGAAAGGAAATGGACGTTCTATCAGGCGGATTTTGTCGCAAGGCGATCCTTCGCATTTTTCATTAAACCGTCAAAGGACGAAAAAGAGCTGATGCTGGAGGCTATTGAACAGGATTTGTCGCGCTTTCTGCCGCCGGAAGTTCTCGATGCCCACCGCAGGCAGCAATATGTTGGATTTCTGGAGACGGTGCGTTCTCTTTTTATCGACTTAATAAATAAGGGATTATGTTCGCCATGACGTCCGTTACCATCTTAAGACAACTGCCGCCTATGTTCCGCTATGCCGATGTAGAAAAATTCACACCCAATGCCAACGTGTTTCTCACACGTTTACAGGCCAAGGGTCTGGTCGAGCGAATATCCCGTGGCGTGTATCTCAACACACTGCGCGAAGCGCGGCCCGACATTGAAGAGATCGCCTGCTTTTTGCGGATTCCGTCTTATATCTCCTGCGAATGGGCGCTCAACCGCCACGGTGTTATTCTGCAATCCCCGACAGTCTGCACGGTGCTGACGCTGCAGTCCTCCGTGGGTAAATCGCGCAATGTCGCCACAGGGGGCGTTACCATCGAGTTTTCCCGCATTGCTCCAAAGCTCTTCACGGGGTTTGAGGGAAAAGACGGTTACAATCTGGCGACGCCGGAAAAGGCGCTGCTGGATGCTATCTATTTAAGAAAGCACGTGCCGTTTGCTGATGAACTGGATTTTGACGCCATCGACCGCGACCAACTGGAGCTTCTGGCCCAAGCGTTTCCGGCGATGGTTAAAAAACGGCTTAATGAGGTCTGGCAAGGAAGATAGCGCCCTCGTGCTTGCTTATGAAAAAGGTTGAAGGCTGCGGGTTGGGTTGAGCCTCGAGCGAAATCCAACCATAATCTGAAAAGCAACCGTAAAGGCGAAAAAGAGGTTGAACGTGAATAACAACTACATTATAATGTCATTGAAATGCTAATTTAATAACATTGGAATGTATATGGACTTGATGACATTTAACCCCTGGTGGCGGGACGGAAAGGTTCCAACCGCGCTGAGCGGTCGGCCAAGAAAAGCATTTGCGGAATTAAAGCCTTATCTGGACACCCGGCAGATTTTGCTGCTCACCGGGCTGCGTCGCGTCGGAAAAACAACTTTGCTTTTCCAACTGCTGGAGACACTTCTGAAAAAAGGCATTTCACCATATCGTGTTTTTTATTACTCTTTTGATGAGGCGCGCCTGAATCTTGACGAACTTCTCAAGACCTATCAGACAGAGATCGTAAAGGCCGATCTTGCCGCGGCGCCAACCTATCTTTTTTTTGATGAAATCCAGAAGCTTGAGGACTGGCCGGCCCAAATTAAAATGCTCTATGATCTTTATCCGCAGGTCAAAATATTTCTTTCCGGATCAGCCCGGATTCCCGCCTGGCGCTCCGCTCGCGAAAGTCTGGCCGGAAGGTTTTTCGATGTGGTCATCCGCCCGCTTGATTTTGAGGAATACCTGTCCTTCAGGGATGTTGGCCTTGATCCGGAACGTGAAGACATTTTCGAAAATGAAATCAAGCGCCACTTTGCCGATTATTTGAAAACCGGCGGCTTTATTGAAACCTTCCGCTTCGAAGATATGATGCTGCGCAAATACATCCGGGAGAGCATTCTGGAGCGGGTGATTTTCGTTGATTTGCCCCGGGCGTTTGGATTGGCGTCGCCGGAATTGCTGCTGAAACTGATGACTATTATCGGCGCAAGGCCCGGTTTCTATCTGGATTACAAAAATCTGGCCAATGACCTGAAAATTGATCATCGCACGCTTTCGAACTATGTCGGCTATCTGGAATACGGATTGTTCCTGAACAAATTGTTCAACTATTCCCCCAATCTGTTAACCAGCGAAAAAAAGATCAAAAGAGCCTACCTGTCCAATACTGCGTTTACATTGGCGCTGACGCCGACGATTGAATTTTCTCTTTTGCTGGAGCAGTATTTTGTCAATCTTATCGAACCAAAGTTTTTCCTGCGCACCCCGCGCAACGAAGAAATCGACATGATCAAAACGGGTGAGGCCGACCCAATGCCGGTGGAAGTGAAAATTCGCAAAGATGTGAAAGCGGCAGAAATAAAAGCGATGTTTTCTTTTATGCACAAATACGGACTGAAACGCGGCCTGGTCATTACCCTGAACACAGAGGGCGATTTGAAAAAAGACGATCTGGCCGTCTCGGCAGTCCCTTACTGGAAATACTGGACGATGAAGAATGCCATAGGGATCAGCAACAGGGGCAAGGAATCATGAAATACATACTCAACACCCCGGTTTTGACGGATTACGGTGATTACCGGTTTGAGCAAATATCGCTGGAGCAGGCGCGGGAACTTGCTCAAGACGCTATCTCCGCCGTCGGCCATCAGGGCGCAGCGGAGGCGTTGACAAGCCTTTTGGGAGTTTCCGTGGAGATCAACCGGCAAAAAATCACTATGCAATCCGGCGACAGCGCACTTGTCTTTAAAGTCAATGAGCGCCTACCGGAAGGAGCAGTGCTTTCCGCCGAAGACACGCTTAATCTGCCTTACGAATTTGGCAGGCTGGAGAAAATATCGTAAAAAAACCTTCATGACGGTGACGCGCCACGAAGTGTAAAAATTGTATTTTCATCATAAAGGAGAATAATATGGCGACGATGGTTTCTTTGGTTTCAGAACAGACCGTGCCCAATATTCTTGCAATCTGGCACTTTCAGCCGGATCACTTGCTGTTTGTTTCTACGGACAAGATGGAAACGTCCAAAAAATCGGATGCCATCATAAAAACGGTGAACTTGCGCCGGAGAGAAAAATATCGGCTGGGAAATAATGCCGAAGTGTTGACCGTTGATGAAGCTTCCCTATCTAACTGTTTGAGGAAACTCGACGACTGGGTGAGGGGCAAAGAAGGAGAATCCTTTATCATCAACCTGACCGGTGGAACCAAGATCATGTCCATTGCCGTCTTTGAGTTATTCAAAAACTACCGCAACGTCATGATTTACATTCCTTTTCCCAGAAACGAGTATCTTGAATTATTTCCTCTCACGTCTCCCAAACTGGCCACGCCGCTTGCCGACCGCTTGAAGGTTGAAGAGTATCTTTGCGCTTATGGTCTAGACGTTGTTAATATGGATAAGGTGGAACGTTCTAAAAAATCGTCATTAAAACGAAAGGATATGTCCTCATGGATGGTTGCTCACTACAAGGAGATACAGGACGTCCTTGCCTTTCTGGGAAATGAACTGCGAGAGCCGCGGGAAAAGAAACTCGACAAATATCCATTCAAAAAAGAATATGACTGTCACCATGTTCTGGAAAGCGAATTTCTTTTAAAAATCGGGTTTCGTCACAATGAAAGAGTTTACGCAAGAACTCTCTATAAAGATGAAATCAATTATTTAACCGGCGGCTGGCTGGAAGAATATTGCTTTCATGAGGTTCATGAGTTGCTCGGAAAGCTGGTGGACGACGCTGTTATCAATATCCAGGTCCGCAATCCTCAAGGACGCGATAACGAATTCGATGTGATGTTCACCTGCCGCAACGCCCTTTATTTTGTTGAATGCAAATCCATGGAACAAAGACATCTGGGAGACAGGCATACGGAAGGATTTGATAGTTTTCTGTATAAGATCGGTGCACTCCAGAAAGAATTCGGTCTGCGTGTGAAAAGCTTTCTGGTAGCCAATTCCTCACTCATTGTGCAAGCGCAGACAGGCAAGATCAAACAGAGCCTGTGCGGACGTGCCGAGCAGTTTAACACGCAAATCATCGGACCGGGCGATGTCAGCCGTTTCCAGGATATTTTAAAAAATAGTCTGATAAGATACTGAACTCATTGGAAATACGCTCGTTCTTTGACAACTGCATATCGTAAAAAACAAATCTCGCTTTCCCTTTTTTCTCCTCCTCTGGCGTGGCATCGTATCTCTGGTTTTCTGGTTAAGGCCGGGAAACCAGAGAAAGCAGGGGGGTATGCCGGAGCTCCGGCATACCTAATCTATTTGAAATAATAGAGGAATAAGCGAAGCGAAAAAAATTTTCCCTCTTAAAAAATTGCTATGCCATGGTATTCATCCTGAACTATGCAGGATTTTTAAATCCGTCTTCCGGGATAAAGAGAAAAGCGCCCAGACGGTCATGGGCATTAAAAACCAGCAAAAACGCGGCAACGTTGCCGCGCTTGAACCGGGCATCGTTTCCAGTTTATCATTTTCCGCAACGGGGGGGCAGTCATTCCCGCGGAAGCGGGAATCCAGTAATTTCAATCATATTCTGGATTTCCGTTTTCACGGAAATGGCGGCAAGAGAGAGGTGCAAAAACCTCGGGGATTCTGCTGAAAAACGGCATATCCGCCCCCTGTCCCTTCGGGGTTCGCCGGAATGGCGAATCCGTGGAGAAAATCACGCGGAAAGGAGAAACAACATGATCGTCTATGTCAACACGCAAGGCGCGAGGCTTGTCAAGGAAGGGCGGCATTTATTGGTCAAAAAGGGCGAAGCCACCTATCACACGCTGTTTACCTACAAACTCAAACAAATCGTCCTGTTCGGGAATGTGGAAATCACCCATCGGGCGATGGCGCAAATCCTGCGTTACGAAATCGACACCGTTTTTTTAACGCAAAACGGCCGCTATCTGGGCAGGCTCGCCTCGCCCGAATCGCGCAACGTCTTTCTGCATAAAAGGCAATATGCCCTGCTGGATGATCCCGATTTCTGCCTGCGGATGGCGCGGTCTCTTGTCGCGGGGAAAATATCCAACATGGTCACGCTGCTTTTGCGCATGCGCCGCAGCCGCGACGCGGAAATTGCCGGAAGAAAAGCCCAAGAAATACAAAGGCTTATGCCGATGCTGGAAAAGGCCGAAACCGTGGATAGCGTTCGCGGCTACGAAGGCCGGGCGAGCGCCCTGTATTTCGAGGCGTTTCCCGCCGGTTTTATTGAAAATCATGGATTCACCAGGCGCGTGCGTCGGCCGCCCACCGATCCGGTCAACTCCATCCTCTCGCTTCTTTATACCTTTTTGATGAATCGCGTTTACGCCGCAGTCCGCGTGGCCGGCCTTGATCCCTATCCCGGCTTTCTGCATTCCATCGACTATGGACGATATTCGTTAGTTCTTGATTTAATGGAAGAATTTCGGACCATTATTGCCGACACCCTCACCCTGTCGCTATTCAACCTCAAGATTTTGCGCGCAGACGACTTTTATGAAGAAAAACCTCAAACGGATGAAGCGCCTCAATACAATGAAACGACTCAGGGTTCTCCGGCGGATGTCCGCCGCGATCCCATCGGCTGGATATCCGGCGCGGAAACAGACGCTGAAAATTTTGACATTCCCGAACAGCGCATGGACGACCTTGCCGTCTCCCGACCGGCGGGAAAATACCCGGTCAAACTTCAGCCCGAAGCTTTCAAACGCGTCATTGACGCCTTTGAGAAAAAACTGACCACCGAATTTTATTATCCGCCCGCCGAACGGACGCTGACCTATGCCGACGCCCTGTTTTATCAGGCCGGGCACTACCGCAAAGTTCTTGAAGGCGAGGCGCAGGTCTATCAGCCTGTGTTGTTGAAATGATCACACTCATCACCTACGACATTACCGAACCTAAACGGCTCAACGACCTGCGGACATTCCTGAAGGAATTTGGCTTGCGCACGCAGAAATCCGTGTTCGAATGCGACATTGACGACGAAGCGCTCAAACGCATCCGCGCTTACTGCCGCAACAATCTGGACATCGCCAAAGACTCCGTGCGGATCTACAAAATCTGCAACCGCTGCATCAACAAAGTCTCCATCTCCGGAACGGGGCTGAAAGTGACGCAACTGGATTATATGATCGTATAGGCGAGGGGGAAGAGATGATAGGCAGGAGGTACGGCACAAGAGGTGAATAGCAGGGGGCGAGGGACAAGAGGTGTGTAGCAAAATTATAACCTCTTGTATTGATTAATCGCGACCTTTGAAAAACTCATCTTGCCGTCATTCCCTTGAAAAAGGGAATCCAGAAAATTATTGATGCTACTGGATTCCCGCTTTCGTGGAATGACAAAATTGTTGGTTTTACGTAGTTGTGCAAAGGTCTCAAATCACGTAGCGCGGATTTTTAAATCCGCCCATCCTGGGACCGGCAATGACCCGATGGGCATTTTTTCGAGAAAAGCCAGTAAGGAGACTGGCGCTCCCGGGATGGATCCGCAGGTTGGGTTGAGCTCAAGCGAAACCCAACACAACTTTTTGCCTATGTGAAAGTGCCGGAGCGAAAGCTCTATAAACCCCCTCCTTTTCTAAGGAGGGCCGGGGAGGATTTTATGAACATGATCATCGCTTACGACATCGCTGATGACAAAAGACTGATGCGCGTCGCCAAAGTCATGCTGGATTACGGCGTCCGCGTCCAGAAATCCATATTTGAAGTGGAAATATCGCCGCCCGTATTTCGCACCCTTCGGGAAAGAGTGGAAAAAATCATTATCCCGGAAGAAGACGGCGTCAAGTATTTTCCCCTTTGTGAAAAATGCGCCGGTACCGTGGAAATTATCGGCCAGGGCCAGTTTACCGATCCGGACAGAGAATACTACATCTACTGAAGATGCTTGGTTTTGTTGACGAATGGTGAATATTCAAACCGATGATAATATTCAAAATCCATCATGTTGTCCGGGGCTTCAGCCCCGAGAAGAAAAAATGAACCGCGTGGCCAATAAAGATGAATCACGTAAAATGCTCAACCAATCGAAATTCGGACGACAAAAAATGAACCTGCACGCCAGAAAACCTGAATTTCATAACATTATGAAATCATTAGCTAATGTAAAATACAGTCTCCAGAGGTTCGCGCAGAAACAAATTTATGAATAAAATAAGGAGGTTATATTATGATGCCCACGAAGAAAAAGGTGGAAAATGACGACCTGTTCGTTTATACAGCAGGAGGTTCGCGGAAAACACATTCCAAGAACTCGACATTAAAAGGGAAAAGGAAGCCGCGGACGCCAAAGACCTGATTTACGAAGGGATTGCGACTTAACTTGGCGACCGCATTTGTCACA
>Ga0209201_1002239_pt1 | contig 19429 bp, 22 predicted proteins | sample AD_UKC055_MetaG_FD_184411 | JGI IMG/M metagenome (GOLD analysis project Ga0209201, IMG submission 184411) | Active sludge microbial communities of municipal wastewater-treating anaerobic digesters from USA - AD_UKC055_MetaG (SPAdes) (version 2) | ecosystem: Engineered > Bioreactor > Anaerobic >...
CCTGCCCACAGGAGGGACAGGGAAAACGGCTCCCCCGGGGAAAGTCCAGCCCGATGTCCAGACGTCGCTTCTCGGCATCGAACCGACAGCTCACCACCGTCCACGGTGGGGCCAACCCTAACGCTACCTGAAGAAGTTCCGTGTCTCTCATGAAACAACGCTCTATCACTGACACGGACCGACTTCAAGAACTTACCCACTCGGAATAGCGAGGAACCGCCAGTTTCTTCCCGCCCATGTCGACAAACCCCGAGTAGACGATGTCGGGGCCGCCCGCCCCGCCGGGGCCCGCCTTGGCCGCCGCGGGCAGGACCTTCTTGTAGAAGGGGTCCTTCGCCCATGCCGCTTCCGCCCTGGCGATCACGTAATTCTCCGTCGGCGAGGATGCCACCTTCTTGAGCTCCGCGGCGATCTCCTGGATGATCTTCTCCGAGCCCGTGTACTGCTCCGCCGGCTTGGCCCCCTGCCCCGTGACGGCGGGCGAGAGATAATACACGAGGGCAAAGAGGATCGAGAAAATCATGATGCCGACGATGATCTTTTCACGCTTGCTCATGGAGCCCTTCCCCCTGTCGTCCGTGCGGAAGCCGGCGGCGGCCGGTCAGCCGACGGCGAGCCACACCTTGAGCCGGAATTCCTTGGTTCCCGGCACCTGCTGGATCTCGATCTCCTCGATCTTCTCGAGGTAGGGCCGGTCGCCCAGCTCGATCAGGAAATTGCGGAACTGGTAGTAATCCCCCTTCAGGGTCGCATGCACGAGCATGACCGTCGAGCCGCCGACCAGGGAGTTGATGTCGGGGTTGACGGACACGAGGTCGAGCTTCGCCTTCTGGGCCATGTCGCGGAAGATGAGCGAGATCCGGTCCTTCTGCTCCGCGGAGAGTTTCGCCTTCGCCGGCAGCGGGAGATGCCGCTCCGTCTTGACCTTCATCCGGTCGAAGAGCTGCTTGGTCATGGGCGCGTAGCTCTGGTGGGTGTTGATCTTCGTGTTGAGCTCGTGGATCTCCCGGTCCAGCCGGGCGATCGTCCGGTGGTTGTAGAACCCGATCCAGACGAGAATCAGGATGATGCCGAGCCCTGCGATCACCAGCGTCAGGCTTCGCGTCGCGAAGGGGATGTTTTTCCGCAGTTCCATGGTTCACCCGGCTAGAGCTTGATGTTCAGGACGAAGTGGAGGACTTCCCCCTCGGCCTTGTTCTGCTGCAGCGGCTCGACGACGCTCCGCTGCACGGTCGCCTCCCGGACCAGGGGAGAGCCCTTGAGCCGGAGCACGTAGCTCGAGAGGGCGCCTTCGAGCATGCTCCTCTCGCCCATGACGATCCCGTCGATCTCCAGGGTCTTGGCCGCGGCCTCGGCCGGCTTTGCAGGCGCGGCGCCTTTTTCCGCCGCCTTGGCCGCGGGGGCGCCCTTGCCCTCGGGTTTTCCGAGGCTCGTCTTGATCTTCAGGAACCGGACATTCTCGGGCGTGAGGGCCGACAGTTCGCTCAGGACGGCCATGCCCAGGTACCGCTCGCTGTATTCCTTCTTCAGGCGCCTCTCCTCCCGGTCCTTGGCCGCCATCTGGAGGATGAGCTTCGTGTCGACCATGAGGTTGAGCGACGAGAGCTGCTGGTTGAGCTCGGCGATGGTCGCTTTTTTCTTCGATGCGATGCGCTCCTGCCAGGCGAAGGCGGTGAGCCCCGTGATGATGATGCCGGCGAGGGAAAAGAGGATGACCCGGTTGACCCGGCTCACCGTGGCCATCTTCTCCTTTTCCTTGTACGTGAACAGCAGGTTGGGCGTCCTCGCGTTGTCCGAGAGGGCAAGGCCCAACGCCACGGAGAGGGCCGCCTTCTCGGAGGACGTCGCGGGGGCCGTGTACCCGGAGATGTAGGGGATGGAGGGATCCAGGGGGTCCATGACCCCGCTCTCGATCCCCAGCTGCTCCCCGATGTAGTCGATGAGGGGCCGGTAGGCGTTCACGACGCCCGAGATGTAGACCCGGCTCACCTTCTCGCCGCCGAGGTTGGCGAAGGTGCGCTCCGCCTGGCGCACGAGGCGGTCGAGGGCCGGCCGGACCATGTCGAAGATGTCCTCTTCCGAGAGGTCGTGTCCCGCATCGTCGGGGGTCAGGGCCGGCGCGTCGGGGTCGAGGCTCATGATGAGCTTGCCGGCCTGCGTGGGTGTGATGGTGAAATCCATCGCCGCGGCGCCGCTCCAGCGCATGTCCCGGGCGGAGGGGCGCTTGCGGTCCGTGTAACCCTCGACGAGGGACTCCACCATGCTGTTCATGCCGGTCTTGATGTCCCGGGTCAGGATGAGGCTGCCCCGGGAGTAGATGTCGATCCGCGCGCCCTCGCGGCCGATGTAGAGGCTGGCGAGGGTTTCGCCGTAGGTCGGCATCCACCTGGTGCGGAAGAGGTTCTGGATCGCGAAGGGAGCGACGGTCAGGCCGCTCAGCGGGTAGCCCGCGTCGTTGAAGAGCTCGACGACGGCCTCCACCTCGCGCCTCGGCACCGTGTAGACCATGACGGAGGTCTTCTTGATGCCCTGCTCCACCACGTCGGACTGGACCTCGAAATCGAGGATCGTGTCCATGTCCTCGAAGGAAAGCTCCCGCTTGGCCGTCCAGTAGATGGCGTTCTCGAGCTGCTTGCGCGGGACCTTGGGGACCTTGATGAACCGGACGTCTACCTTGGACGAGGACATGAGGTTCCAGATCTGGAGACCCTTGGCGGGGCCGCAGAATTTCCCGAGCTCGGATTTCAGGAATCCCGTGAACTCGTGCGTCCCCCGGGCGGTCGTGGAGGGGATCGGCACGCGCCGGAAATCGACGAGCCTCCATTGATCGGCGGCCGTCTCTTCCACTTTCACCATCTGGAGGGCCTGGTGGCCGATGTCGACCCCGACCGTGGCGGGCCGCTGGAAAGCGGGGGCGAGGGACGAAAGAGGGCCGGCTTTTTTTCTCTTCGGCACGACGGGCCTGTAGGAGGGCTCTTCCTCGGGAGCCGCCTTTGCCTTTCCCCGGATGACGTTGAGAAGTTTTTCCGTGGAAGAAATTTCTCGGTTCGAGGCCATGCTCACCTTCTTGTCGAAAAAGGTCCCCTATGTCCGGCGACCTTCAGCGCCGCCGGCCCCCTGTCACGGAAACAAAGATCCCCGAAACCCTTCCAGGACAAGGGCCTCAGGCGACACATCAAAAATCGCGAATAATAATAGACAGTTACACACAAAAAGAAAAGCCTTTGAAACCATTATCTATTTTGCTCTTTTTGTCAAGCTTTTTTAGGCCCCGGCAACCACTGCAACCTTTGCACAATATATGCCATAAATCAAACACTTACCCTCGAGAGGAGGGTCGCGGACGCCTTGCCTCCATTTCGTGTCCACAAATTTTGCAGGCCCGCGCCGCCGGGATCCCTCTCCTGGCCAGGGGTGGAAAAAGGCATGGCGAAACGACAACTTCCTGCAAAACCGGATGACAGGGACCGGGTAAATCTGCTATGGGAATGGCACCGGGGGGACGGGACCAGACAAGCACCGCGAGGCGGGCGCGGCATGACCGGGGAGGCGGCGATGAGACAATTTTCCGTCAGGACACAGGCGCGAACCCAGATGATCGACATCACGGGCCAGGTCCGGTCGATCCTCCGGGAAAGCGGGGTCGGCAGCGGCATCTGCCTTGTCTACGTTCCCCACACGACGGCGGCCGTGACGATCAACGAAAACGCCGATCCCGACGTGCCCAGGGATATCCTCGCGCAGATGGACAAGACGATCCCCCTGCGGGGCGATTACCTGCACGGCGAGGGCAACTCGGCGGCCCACATCAAGGCGTCGCTCTTCGGGGCGTCGGAAACGGTCATCGTGGAAAAGGGAAGCCTCGTTCTCGGGACCTGGCAGTCGATCTTCCTCTGCGAGTTCGACGGTCCCCGGACGAGGCAGGTGTGCGTCAAGATCATCCCCGGCGGCTGAGGCCGGAAGCGCCGAGCAGCAAGGTTCAAGATTGAAGGCCCCATGGGACATAGGCCCCCCGGTCCTTGTCGCCTGCGGCCTGACCCTTGAGACTCCCGTGAGCGGCAGTCTGACCCCGACGCACAGCCGGAAAGACCACGAACACATGGACGCGGTTACGGTGACGATTCTGGGTTCCGGCACCATCGTGCCCTCGCTGCGCAGGAGCCCCTGCGCCTTCCTGCTCGAGGCGGCGGGCCGGAAACTCCTGTTCGACATCGGCCCCGGCACGATGCGTCGGCTGCTCGAGGCGGGAACGAGCATCGGGGAGATCGACCTGCTTTTCATCTCCCACCTTCACCCCGATCACTCGGGCGAGCTGGCCTCCTTCCTGTTCGCAAACAAGTACCCCGAGACCTCCCGGCGGCGCCGCCCCCTCACCGTTGTCGGAGCCCGGGGCCTGCGGACGCACTTCGACGGGCTCGTCGGCGTCTACGGCGAATGGGTCGTCCTTCCCGGGCACCTCTTTTCCCTGGGGGAGCTGGACAACCGCAGTCCGGACGTCTGGACGTCCGGGCCGGTCACCGTGCGGTCATGGCCGATGGCCCACACGAAAAGCAGCATCGGGTACCGCGTCGAGACACCCGGGGGAACGGCGGTGGCCTACTCGGGCGACACGGGTCCCTGCGGGGAGCTCGTGGAGCTTGCCCGGGGGGCCGACCTCTTCCTCTGCGAGTGCTCGCTGCCCGACGGGATGAAAATCGAGGGTCACCTGAACCCTTCCGAGGCAGGCGCCGCGGCGGCCTCGGCAGGGGTTCGGCGGCTCGTCCTCACCCATTTCTACCCGGAGTGCGACGCGGCCGACATCGCGGCCCAGTGCCGGCTGAGCTGGCAGGGCCCGCTGACGCTGGCCGAGGACCTGATGGAAATCCGGATCCCCCCGGCCCGGTGAAACGCGACGCTGCAGGCCGCCGACGAAAAAGCCGGCTTGCTTTCGCCGGCCGGCTTTTTTCTCACTTTTTCCCGGTCTTGATGGGGACCTTTCTGCCCTTGGCCTTCGCTTCCGCCGTCTTGGGAAGCCTGACGGTGAGCACGCCGTTCTTGAATTCGGCGTCGATCTTCTTGAGATCGATCCCCTCGGGCAGCGGGACCGTCCGCTGGAAGGTTCCGTACGAGCGCTCCACGTGGTAGAAGCTCTTGCCCTTCTCCTCTTTTTCCTCTTTCTTTTCCCCCTTGAGGGTCAGGGAATTGCCCGTCAGCATGAGTTCCACGTCCTTCTCCTCCATCCCGGGGAGCTCGGCCGTGATGCGGTATTCCTTTTCCGTCTCCTCGAGGTCCATCTTCGGGGTGAACCCGCCCCAGCGCTCCTCGGCCGCGCGGAGGGGCCTGAGGTCGAACCCGCGGAAGAAATCCTCGAAGAGCCGGTTGACCTCCCTCTGGAGGGAGAAGAGAGGAAACTCTTCCTCGCGTCTCGCCGGCGGGGTCGCCTTTGCCTGGCCCGCCGGGACCACATCCTTGATCTTGCTCGCCATGGTGTGCCTCCTTTCCAAGGGATTGCGATTCCGTTACGCCGATTTCACGCTGATCTTCCTGAGCTTCACGGGCTCCGCCTTGGGGAGGGTGAGCCTCAGGACCCCGTTTTTCACCGACGCCTCGATCTTGTCGCGGTCGATCTCGTCGGACAGGGTGAAGGCCCTCTCGTAATCGCCCGACTCGTATTCCGCGTAGGCGGCGCGGTAGCCTTCGTATGATGCGGGCTGGACCCTGCCCGAGAGGGTCAGCACGTTCTTCTCGAGGGTGATGTCGACGGACTTTTCATCCACGCCGGGCATGTCCGCCAGCAGGATGATGGCATCCTTGGTTTCGTGGATATCGACCCGGGGGATGAAAACCTTCATGGACTTCGTCCTCTCCGTTTCAACGGGCGAGGATGCCTCTCGCTTCTGGATCTCTTTTTCCGCCATGAGGGTTGCCTCCTTTCGTCACTTCTGCGTCTTGATCGCGATCTTCCTGGGTTTGTCCGCCTCGGCACGCGGCAGCCTGACCGTCAAAATCCCCCTGTCGCAGCTGGCTTCCACCTTGCCCGAGTCCACGGCAAAGGGCAGACGGAAGCTCCGGGTGAACTCGCCGCTCGCGCGTTCCCGGCGATGGGACACCTCGCCGGGCTCGAGCTCCTCCGGCTTCCTCGAACCGGACAGCCTGAGGACATTTTCGGCTACCGTGATGTCGAGACCCGCCGGGTCGACCCCGGGAACCTCGGCCGTCACGATGACATCCTGATCGGAAGCCCAGATGTTGACCGCGGGGAACATGGTGGCATACGGTGCGCTCTCTCTCGAGAGAAGACGGTTGACGTCCTGCTGCAGCCGCTCCATCTCCCGCCAGGGGCTCCAGACCCTTCCGTATCGACCAAATTCCGGCCAGAACATCTCGCTGCAACCTCCTTTCAAGGTTTGTGGTTTTGCCCGGGGACCCAATCTTTTCCATGCCCCGTGTTCGCCTGTCGCCGATAAATTAAATCCGGTTTTCGGCTTGTCAAGACCGGCGAGAATAGAGGGTGAGAGGGTCGGAAGGGGGCATCGCGGCGGTCGAGGGACGGCGCAAGCTGCCGGAATTCGAGATGATCCACGACTAAAGGAGGAGGGCGCCCCGGTAGAAGAAGTACAGGCCGATCAGCTGGATCACGTGGTAGAGGTCGTTGTGGTTGAAGTGGCGGGCCGGTTTGAAGCCGCTGCGCTGGACGGCGGCGGCGGCAAAGCTCACGAGGATCGCGACGGCGATGAGCTTCGCCCCCGGCGAGCCCGTGGTAACGTAGCTCAGCCCCATGGCCCCGAGGACGAACGCCATCACGACGGAGTAGAAGACGACGACGTTGCGAAAGCGGTAATCCCGCCAGATCCAGGAGGCATAGACGAGGGAGAGGCCCAGGACGGTCCACCGCAGGATGTCGGCATCCTCGGCCGCAAGCAGGTGATAGAAGCTCCCGGCCAGCATGGCCGTCACGGATGTGCCGACGGCGATCCCCGTGATGCGCCACAGAAGAGGCACCCACCGGACGAGGGCCGTGTGCCGGACGGCGTGGATGGTCGCCCCCGCGAGGGTCCCCAGGGCGATCAGGAAAAACGACAGGGCGAAGTACCGGTGCACCGGCGCCGGGGATGCGCCGTAGACCCGGGAGCCCGCCCACACGGCCGCCGCCGCGAGGAGGACATCCGTCAGGACCGTCATCGGTTCGGGGCCGAGGAGCCCGTGCAGCCCCCGGGTTCCCTGCGGCGGCTTCTGCCCGTTCATGCGCCCTTCTCCACGGCCCGGATGACGAAGCGCTCGTCCTCGTCCTCGCCGAAGGTGCTGACGGGGTTGGGCACGGCGGCGTAGATGCGCCGGAGATCGCCGGTGCCGATCCGAAAGCTCTTCGTGGGGACGGCGGGGTTGAACATGAAATGCCCGGCCCGCAGGATGTCTTCGTCCACGTAGAAGGGCAGCGCCGGGTCCCGGTGGCCGAAGGGCGGCACCGAGCCGGGGTCGCAGCCCGTCACTTCCATCAGCTCCTCCCGGCTGGCGAAGCGGATGTCCTTCGTGCCGAACTCCTTCTTGAAGAGCCGCGCCCTGATCTCCTTTTCCGCGGTGGTGACGAGCAGGTAGTATCTCCCCTTGGCCTTCAAAAGGATGCACTTGCTGCTCGCCCCGCTCCAGCCCGCCTGCCCGCGGAAGGCGAGCGACTCCTCGCAGGAGCCGACGGGCGGGTGCTCGATTTCGTCGTAGGGGATCCCCATCCGTTCGAGAAGGTCCCGGATGGCCTGGTAGACGTCCTGTGACATGCGAAAATCCTCTTGAATCCTCCCTGCCTATCCCTTGCCAAAGAGGGCGTCAACTTCCCCCTTTGGGCGAGTCGGACCGGGGGCGCATCCCGTCGGGCTGCGCAACCATGTCTGGCTCCTTCCCTGCCGGGCCGCCCCGCGGAGCGGAGCAGGGCGGCAACAGCGACACGATTTTCTTAGCAGAATTCTCCCTTCCTGATAAGCCGAAATCTGTGATACGCTCGCAGGCGCGCAACCGCGAAGGAGGGGATCATGAAGACCTTCAAGATCGCCACGTACAACGTCAACTCGGTCCGCAGCCGGCTTCCCGTCGTGCTGCCCTGGCTCGAGAAGAACCGGCCCGCGGTGCTGTGCCTGCAGGAAACCAAGGTGGAAGACGCCAGGTTCCCGGCAAGGGAGTTCGAGGAGGCAGGCTGGAACGTGGTCTACCGCGGGGGCAAGGGCTACAACGGCGTGGCCATCGTATCCTCGGGGAAAGCCGACCGGGTGTCCCTCGGCCTCGACGACGGCGGCCCCGCCGACGAGGATCGCCTGATCCGGGCCGTCTTCTCGGGGATCACCGTGGTCAACACGTACGTCCCCCAGGGCTTCGAGCGGGAGAGCCCGAAGTTCGCCTACAAGCTCGAGTGGTTCAGGCGCCTCCGGAAATTCTTCGCAAGACACTTCAAGCCGGACCAGATGATCCTGTGGTGCGGCGACCTCAATGTGGCCCGCGAGGAGATCGACGTGCACAACCCCAAGAGGCTCCTGGGGCACGTGGATTTCACGCCCGAGGTCTGGGAGGGGTTTGACCACGTGAAGGACTGGGGATTCGTGGACGTCTTCCGCAAGCATCACCCGGGGGAGCCCAACCAGTATTCCTTCTTCGATTACCGGGTGCCCAAGTCGGTGGAGCGGGGGCTCGGATGGCGCGTGGATCATATCCTGGCCACGGCGCCGCTGGCGAAGAAGTCCGTCGACTGCTGGATCGACCTGGGGCCGAGGAAAGCCGATAAGCCCTCGGACCACACGCCTGTCGTCGCCGAATTCAAACTCTAGGCTGATGACCCGCTGTTTGCCGTTTGTTTGTCCGGCAGCATCATGCCGGTGAAAATCGGAAGAGCAGAAGTGAGGAAGAGCGGATAAGAAAAGCAATCTTCCACCAACGCCGATCTTCCGCTCTTCGTCACTTCCGCACTGCACGACCGCAGCGATGACGGACAACACAAAACCCGCGGACAACACTTCCGTCCTGCACGACGGGCTCCGAGCGGCCTGGCCCATCTGCCTGGGCTACATCCCCATCGGGTTGGCCTTCGGCGTGCTCGCCCAGAAGGCGGGCCTCTCGCCGCTTGCCGTCGGGCTGATGTCGGCGCTCGTCTTCGCGGGCAGCGCCCAGTTCATCGCCGTGGCCATGCTGGGGGCGGGGGCGGGGATCCCCGCAATCATCGCCACAACCTTCACCGTCAACCTTCGACACCTGCTCATGAGCTCCGCCCTTTCCGTCCACCTCAAGGGAATTGACAGGCGCCGGCTCACGCTTTTTGCCTACGGGATCACCGACGAGAGCTTCGCCCTGAACCTGGTGCGGTTCCGGGAGGGGGGCTGGGACTGGCGGCGGGCGCTGGCGGTCAACCACGTGACCAACGCGGCCTGGGTGACCAGCACCGCAGCGGGCGCGCTGGGCGGGGCCCTGATCCCGCCACATGCCTTCGGGATCGATTACGCGCTCATGGGGATGTTCCTGTGCCTGCTCGTCTATCAGTTGAGGGGCGGGATTTACGTCCTGACCGCCGCGATTGCCGGGGGTTCGGCGGTGGCGATCTCACTGACCGTGCCCGGCAACAGCTACATCGTGGCGGCTTCGGTCATCGCCGCCACGGCGGGTCTTTTCATCCGGAGGAGATGGCCTTCACGGATCACATCCTCTCCCCCGGCGGGAAAAGATCGGCGGTAAGGGGAACGTGCAGCACAGGCAGCAAGCAACGAGTGCCATTCCCGGCTTGACCGGGAATCCACATAGGGACCGGATCCCGCTGCCGCGAGGACGACCATGAACCCGGGGAAAGGGTCTTTCAAAGGATGATCACGCAGGATTACCTTCTTTTATGCCTCGGGATGGGCCTCGTCACCTACGTGCCGCGGTGGGCGCCCCTGGTCGCCCTCTCGCGGCGTTCGCTGCCGCGCTGGCTCGAGGAGTGGCTCGACCTCATCCCGGCGGCGATCCTCAGCGCCCTGATCCTGCCGGCGTTGCTGACCGCCGGAGAGCCCCGGCAGCTGTCGCTCTGGAACATCGACCTGCTCGTGGCGGCGCCCGTGTTCCTGTTCGCCCTGCGGACGCGTTCCCTGGGCGGCACCGTCGTGCTCGGGATGGCCCTCTACTGGCTGGCGGGGAAGGTCCTCGGATGATCTACGCCAAGCTCTTCCTCACGGCGGTCTTCTGGGGCGGGACCTTCATCGCGGGCCGCATCCTCGCCCGGGAAGTGGAGCCCTACGCGGGCTCCTTCCTGCGGTTCCTCGTCGCCTCGGTGTGCATGTTCCCCCTGGTCCGGCACCTCGAGGGACGGCTTCAATCGCTCGGCAGGAAGCCGGCCCTTTTCGTCTTCCTCTCGGGCATGACGGGCGTCTTCCTCTACAACGTGTTTTTCCTCACGGGCATGCAGACCGTGCAGGCGGGCCGCGCGTCGGTCATCGTGGCCTCCAACCCGGTGCTCATCTCCCTCTTTGCGGCGCTGCTGTTCCGGGGCGAGAAGATGACCCTGCTCAAAGCCGTCGGGGTCGCCCTGTCCGTCTGCGGCGCCGTCTACGTGATCACGCGCGGCAACCCGGGGGAGATCCTCCAGGGGGCGATCGGCCGGGGCGAGCTGTTCATTTTCGGCTGCGTCGCCAGCTGGGTGTCCTATTCGCTCATCGGCAAGATCGTCATGCGGGACGTGCGGCCCGTCTCTGCGGTGACCTACGCCTGTCTCGTCGGCTCGGCGGCCCTCCTGCCGCCGGCCCTCGTCGAGGGGATGGCGGGCAGCCTCGGAAGCTACTCGCTTGCCGCATGGCTCTCGATCGTCTACCTGGGCTTCTTCGGCACCTGCCTCGGGTTCATCTGGTACTACGAGGGAATCAGGGAGATCGGTCCCTCGAAGGCGGGGGTGTTCATCAACTTCGTGCCCATCAGCGCCGTCATCATGTCCTTTTTCCTGCTCGGCGAGTCGATCGATGCCTCGCTGCTCATCGGTGCGGCCCTGGTGCTCTCGGGCATTTACCTCACAAACCGTTCCGCGGGCGGCGCATGAAAACCGGCCCGGCAGGCGGGAGCGTCAACAGGAAAGCAGGGCCTGCACGGGCCCTGCTTTCCTTCTATTCCAGAGCACGAAGGGGTTTCGTGCTCCTCGATCGCTCAAGATTTCATGCGGGCGGCGTCCGCCGCGACCCCTTACCGGTGATCGTGCCGTCCGTCGTGACGATAGTACACGGGGTGGCCGCGGTGGTAGCGCTGCCAGTGCTTCACATGGCCCGGGGGCACGTGCACGTAGACCGGCCGGGCGTGAACCACGGGGACGGGCCGGACGACGACCGGCGCCGGGTACACCGCGACGGGCTGCGCGTAGACGACCGGCGGGGGAAAGTGCCCGATGGAGAACTGGCCATAGAACCCGGGCTGGCCGATGCTGACGGATACGCCGACGTCGGCAGCTTGCGCCGCCGTCGCGGCAACGAGGGTGATTGCAATGGCGAACAGAATGCGTTTCATGGTTCGGTTCCTTTCCCTGGGGTTGAATCCTTTCCGTTGTCCTTGTTCAGTCCCTGAACTCGAATCGTTCCGTTGACTCGTAAAACGGACGGCGGGGCATTCGGTTTACAGCCACGGAATTCGGACTGGCCGGGGTGAGGTTTCAGGTGAAATTCGACGGCGTTTCGTGGTATTGGACCACCATAGGACCGGCATCGAACGACGGCGAAAGGGGGTTGATGGATATGAACGGCAAGAAGTGCATCGCCTGCATCATTGCGCTGGTGATTGTCGTCGGGGCGGCGGGCACGGCTGCGGCGGCCTCCCAGGACAAGTACGCCCTGCCCGAGCCCTACCTGGCCTGGGAGAAGGCCTACCTCAAGGAATTCCCGGAGCTGCAGGGCCTCATGGACGTCATGATCGCCACGGCAGTCCGGCAGTTGAAGGAGCCCGGGGGTGACATCCTCCACAACCGCGTGTGCTCGGCCCTGGCCTACGAGATGGGCAAACCATTGGCCAGGCAGGAGCGGAAGCTGGCCATCGCGGCGGACATCCTCCACAACATCAGCAAGGAGGACAAGGCGGCCGTCCTGACGAACCCCGAGGTGTTCCGAAAGTGCTCGGAGATGGTCGCGAAACTGAAGAAGGCAGGGTATTTCAAGGGCTCCCCCGGCTTCTGGGACGACGAGGCGCTGCTGAAAAGCCCGAAGGTGGGGGGCAACCTCGCCCTGATCCACCACATCACGGGCGCCCTGACGGCCGGGGTGATCGCCCGCAGGGCAGGGGGGTTCTCCGAGAAGGACATCGAGATGATGCAGGTGACCATCATCGAGCACTCCACCGGGTACTGGTATTTCCGGGATTCCGTGGACCAGGCGGCGGGCCGCAAGGGCGCCTGGCAGGCCGTCTTCCCCGAGCCGGAAAACGCGTCGGCCAAGATCGCCCACGACGCCGACCTGATCTCCCAGTTCGTCTACGAGTCGGTCGTGCCCGACGGGAGCAAGTGGCGCGAGCTGGCCAAGAAGCGCTGGAAGGCCAAGGATACGAAGGAGGAGGGGCACATCGTCTACTACGTGTTCTTCCGTCTCTACGAAGAGGCCAAGACGGAAACGGGCAAGGCGCTGGCCAGGCAGGATTGGGAAAAGATCCGCCCCGAGCTGGTGAAGCTCATGGGCCTGAAGCCCGATGAGGACCCCATCAGGGTCCTCGGGGTGCCGAAGATCTTTCAGTAGCAGAAGAGACAGCAGAGATCAAAAGGCCCCGGCGGCGATCGCTGCCGGGGCGTTCTTTTGCGCCGGCCGTTAATCCCTCTTCGAGAACTTCTTCGCAACCAGGCTGGCGAGCATCACCAGGGCCGTGGAGATGAAGATCATGATGATGCCCAGGGCTGAGAGCCGCCCCCAGAGGCCGTCCTCGGCGAAGCGCAGGATCTGCACGGCCAGCACCTCCGTGCCGGGCCGCGACAGGACGACGGAGAGGCTCAGCTCGCGGACGAACATGGTGGCCATGAGGATCCACCCCGAGGCGATCCCGGGGACGAGCAGCGGCAGGACGATCCGGCGCATGGTGTAGAAGGGCCCGCCCCCGCAGACCCGCGAGGACTCCTCGAGGTGGCTGTGGATCTGGACGAAGGCGCTCGTCAGCGGCCGCAGGCCGTAGGGCAGGTAGGTGGCGATGTAGCCGATCAGCAGGGCCCAGATCGTGGAGTAGAGAGGCGTCTGGACGAAGAACCACATGAAGCCGACCCCCACGACGATCCCCGGGAAGGAGAAAGAGAGGAAGCTCAGCGACTCGAGCAGCCCCGAGGCCTTCGTCCGAACCTTGACGATCACGTAGGCCACGAAGAAGGACAGGACGATCCCCAGCGTCGCGCCGCCGATGCCGAGATAGAGGCTGTTCTTCAGTGCGAGCAGCGAGACGGGGTCCTTGAGGACCGTGACCCAGTGCCGCCAGCCCATCGCCGCGAAGGCCTTCGCGCCGGGCGTCATCACGTAGGGGACAAGCGACGTGTAGAAGAGCACGAGGATCGGAAGGACGATGAGGACGAAGGAAAGGAGAGCCACGACGGCGAAGAGCGGGTAGCGGGCGGCCTTCAGATCGATGACGCTGGGCCGGTAGCCGCGGCTCGAGACGGTCACGTACTTCTCGCCCTCGCGGGTGAGACGCCGGTACAGCACGATCAGGGTGATGGAGGCCGCCAGGGCGCTCATGCCCACCGCGGCCGCCATCCCGTAGTCGGCGGCGTAGCCCGTGGCGACGATGCTGTAGATGTGGGTGGCCAGCACGTAGATCCGGCCCGGCATGCCGATGACCGACGGCACGGCGAAGGAGGCGAGGCTCCGGACGATGACGAGCGTCAGCGCCGCCAGGATCGCGGGCCGCAGCACGGGGAGGGTCACGCGGAAGAGCGTCCGCCAGTTCGATGCCCCGCAGACCCGCGAGGACTCCTCGAGGGCGACGTCGAAGGCCGACATGGCCGGCGCAATGACCAGGTAGGCGATGGGCAGGTCGAGCAGCCCCTCGACGAGGATCATCCCCGTGAGCGAGTAGATGTTGAGCGCCGCCCCCTCGAGGCCCAGCTGCCGCAGGAAAAGATTGATCATGCCGTTGGACGGGTTGAGCAGCAGCACCCAGCTGACGGCGAACAGGATGTGCGGCACCATCATCGGGATGAGCGAGATGACGCCGAACATGAACTTGCCGGGGATGTTGGTCCGCGTGTTGAGGTAGGCCAGAAAGAGGGCCAGCCCCGTTGCGACGAGGGCCGAGCCCAGGGTGAAGAGGACCGTGCTGACGAGGATCTCCGCGAAGGCCGGGTCCGTGTAGGCCGCGACGTACTTCTCCAGCGTGAAGGCACCGAAGGCGCCCAATTCGCCGCTGAAGCTCCCCAGGACGAGCATGACGACGGGGCAGAGCGTGAGGAACCCGACGATCGCGATGAGGCCCGGCGTCAGCGCCGCTGAAGTCTTTTGCATGGCAGGCCCGCCGTTCAGTTCATGAGGATCGTACAGTGCCGCGGGTCGAAGTGGAGGGCGATCTCCTCGCCCTCGCGGACGGCCGCCGTCGGCTCGATCCGAAAGACGAGCACGGTCCCGCCGACGCGGACTTCCCCCTCGTAGGCATCGCCCACGAAGACCAGGGACTCGACCTTCCCGCGAAAGACGTTCTCCCCGTCGCCCCGGCCCCCCGGCAGCACGCGGATGAACTCGGGGCGGATGCAGACGGAGACGGCCCGTCCCGGCGCCGCGCCGGTCTTGCGGGCGCAGGCGATGGGACCGATGGCGGTGTCGACCCTCGCGCCCGCCTCGCCCGCGGCCGTGACCGTGCCGGGGATGAAGTTTGCATGGCCGATGAAGTCGGCCACGAACTGCCGGTCGGAGTCGAAGTAGATCTCCCGCGGCGTCCCCGTCTCCACGATGCGGCCGTTTCGCATGACCGCGATCAAATCGGACAGGGCAAGGGCCTCGATCTGGTCGTGGGTGACGTAGACGGCGGTGATGCGCAGCTCCGTGAGAAAGCGCCGCAGCTCCTTGCGCGTCTCCTCGCGCAGCTTGGCGTCGAGGTTGCTCAGGGGCTCGTCGAAGAGGATCACCTTCGGCTCGGCGACAAGGGCCCGCGCCAGGGCGACCCGCTGCTGTTGGCCGCCGGAGAGCTTCGTGGCCGGGCGCTTCTCGAAGCCGTCGAGCTGGACGAAGTGCAGGGCCCGGGCGACCTTGCGGGCGATCTCCTCTTTCGGCTCGTTGCGGGCCTGCAGGGGATAGGCCACGTTGTCGAAGACGTTCATGTGGGGCCAGATGGCGTAGGTCTGGAACACCATGCCCAAGCCCCGCCTGTCGGGCGGGACGAAGACGCCCCGCTCGGCCGAGAAGACGACCTCGTCGCCGATGGCGATCTCGCCCGAGTCCGGCGCCTCCAGGCCCACGATGCAGCGCAGCAGCGTCGTCTTGCCGCAGCCGCTCGGGCCCAGGAGGGTGAAGATCCGGTTCGACGGGATCACGAGGTCGACGTCGACCAGCGCCTCGATCCGCTTGCCTTCCGAGTAGTAGAATTTGCTGACCTTCGTTACGCGGATTTCCATGAGAGTCCTTTCGTCGGCCCCTCCTTTCAAACCTTCCCCTCATTCCCCTCTCCCTCGACGGCAGAGGGCCAGGGAGAGGGTGAAAAAGGCATCCTTTACTTCGCGAAGATCTTCTTGAACTCGGCCCCCCACTTCTTGATCTCGTCGTCGGAGAGCTCCCGGATCGGGATGACCTTGGCCTTGTCGATCCCGGCGATGGGCGGGTAGACGCCCGGGGCCAGCACGTACTCTCCCACCTGGTCGGCCATGATCTTCATCGCTTCCTTCGAGAGCCAGTAGTCGACGAAGAGCCGCGCGGCATTGGGGTGGGGCGCCTTGGCGGTGATGCCGATGGCGCGGGGGGTGCCCATCATGGGCTGCGAGACCCTCGCCCAGTCGAGCGGCGCCGGGGCCTTGGTGACGATGTACTTGGGCATGGAGATGCCGATGAGCTTTTCTCCCGTCTCGATCGGGGCCGGCGTGGGGCCGAAGGAGGCCACGAACATGGGGCTGTTGGCCGCCAGCCCCTTCAGGAACGCCCTCCACTCGGCGTCGGACTTGATGACGTTCTCCCTGAGGCCCACGAGCCAGGAGATCGTCGTCGGGTGCGTGGCGGGGTCGGCCATGACGATCTTGCCCTTCCACTTCGGGTCCGTCAGCTCCTGGTACGTTTTGGGCACGTCGGCCGCCCTGACGAGTTCCTTGTTGTAGATCAGGGCCACGTACTCGATGCCGAAGCTCTGGATCATGCCGTCCTTGTTGGCCCACTTCGGGTAGCCCGCCGAGGCGGGGGATACGTAGGAGGCGATCACTCCCTTGCTCTTGAGCAGCTCCATCACCGGGACGGGCGCCTGCAGGACGTCGGCCGCGAGCTTTCCCGCCGCGTGCTCCGTCAGGATCGTGGCGATGAACTTGCTCGTCGAGAGCCTCGTGTACTCGGCCCTGATGCCGTACTTCTTCTGGAAGGCCTCCATCACGGGCTCGACGGAGGTCATGTTGGCGTAGAACGACACCTTGCCCTCGGCCTTCGCCTTCTCCGCCAGGGACTGCGCAAAGGCGCAGGGAACAGCGATCAGCATCATCAGTGCGACGAGAACTGCGATCTTCCTCATGGCTTCATCCTCCTTCCCTCAATACCCTGCAACGATTGATCGATTCTCATCCGGAGCCGGTATCATAATACGATTTTTCCCTTGCATCCACGGAATAAATACGGGGTCAGGCCTGATTATTGACATTTACCATGGGGGGCATGACACAGGGGAGCGGGGTATGGCATATTGACGTAAGCTCCCCGATTTCGCTGAGATTGAAAAAGAAAGGCAGGACCGACCATGGCCCTGCCTTCGGAAACTCCGCCCCGGTGTCGCCACGACTCCCGAAGCGTTTGCCTGCATCGGTTGCCTCAGCGGACGGTGAAGGCCGACTGGATCTGCTCGGAGAGCTGGCCCGACTGAACCGTGCTGGTCACCACGTAGAGCCCCTTTTTGGCGCCTGCGGGAAGCGTCAGGGGGATGTTGGACGTGTAGGTCCCGCCCTTGCGGGAAACGGACACTTCGGGGTTTCCGACGAGGCTGCCTTCATGGCGGATTTCACGCTTCTCGACGACGGTGAGCTCCGTCGCCTCGGCGGGCGTCAGCACGGCGTACGTCAATTTCATGTCGACCGAGCCGCCCGGCGCCACGGTCTGCGGAACGACGGAGGCCTCCTCGATGCGAAGCATCGGGCCCTGGGTCGACCGGTAGCCGTACTGGTTGGCCGTCTCGACCCGCGTCTTCTTCTGATCGGAGTAATAGTGGCCGATGGCCCCTCCGACCAGCGCACCCAGCAGGCCGCCGATCACGGCACTCTTCGTGTCGCCGCCCACCACGGCACCCAGCACGGCACCGGCCGCCGCGCCGACCCCCGCACCCGTGGCGGCGCCCTTGTGCTCCTCCGGGATGGTGGCGCAACTCGTGGCGAACAGGAATACGGATACCGTCAGCAGTGCAATAATTCTTTTTCTCATCGTTGTTCCTCCTTGATCATGGAAATGGGGTGACCGGGAGATGGGGGGAAGGGTTCCGCTTTTTTGTCTATTGTAAGCCTTCGGCTGCCTCATGAACAGCACGAATTCGCGGCCGGAATCATCACAGGAATTTCGGCGGGAGTTCCGGGTTGCCGGGGAAATGGAAACCCGGCAGAACGATGACCGATGAGGTGCCGTGGGCGATCAGCCTGCCCTCGCCGTTGAAGATCTCCGCCTCGCCCAGGCCCAGGGTGCGGCCCAGGCGGATCCGCCTGCCGCGCGCCGACAGCTTTCCGTCGGCAACCGGCGCCAGGTAGTTGACCTTCAGGTCCACCGTCGTGATGCCCGCGGACTCGTCCAGCTCGGCGAAGCAGGACCAGAAGATGGCCGTGTCGGCGAGCGATGCGATCACGCCGCCGTGCACGTTCCCGTAGATCTGCAGGTGGTGGCCGCGCGACTCGATCTCGACGAGGGCCTCGCCCATGCCGAACTCGGCGATGATCATCCCGAGATGCCGGAAATAAGGGCTCTCGTTTGCCAGGCCGGTGACGGCCTTCACGTAATCGGGATTGAGCCGTTTCATGGAGCCTCGACGGAAAATATCTCCAGGAAGATCCCCCCGTTCCCCCTTTTGCAAAGGGGGACGGACGGGGGCTATTCGTCGCAGGTCTCGCCGCTGAGCTGGCAGGCCTTCTCCTTCGTCTTCTCCCGCAGCCGCGCCTCCCGTCGGGCCCGGGCCTCGCGGTTGCGGCGCTGCTCATCGGGCGTCTCCAGGACAAGGGGCGGGACGGCAACGGGTCTGCCGCTGCGGTCCAGCGCCACAAACGTCATGTAGGCCGAAACCGTGTGGCGGACCTTGCCGGTGAGCAGATTCTCCGACTCGACCCGCACGCCGACCTCCATGGAGCTCTTGCCCGTGAAGTTGAGACTTGCCCTCAGGGTGACGAGGTCGCCGATGAACACGGGGTTGTGGAAGTCGAGGCGGTCGATGGAGGCCGTCACGCAGTTGGCGCGCGAGTGCTTCACGGCCGCCGCCCCCGCCGCCGTGTCGATGAGCTTCATGATGACGCCGCCGTGCACGTTGCCGGCGGGGTTGGCATCCTGCGGGTTCATGACCTGGGCCAGCGTGACGCTGCTTTCCTTGACGCTCTTTCCTTGCATGTTCGATTCCTCAAATGGCGTTGTCGCTGTCTGCATATAGATCAAAGGGGCATCCCGGTCAACTGCCTCTCACAGCATCGAACGCCCGCCCGCGTAATGCCTGCTGTAGTAGCCGCCGTCGAGCGAGTCGATGCCGATCTTCTTCCCCCGGCCGGGGGCGTGGACGAAGCGCCCGCCGCCGATGTAGACCCCCACGTGGGACACCTTGCCCGTGTTGTTCGTGCTGAAAAAGACCAGGTCGCCCTTCTCGAGCCCTCCCCTGCTGACCGGGTTGCCCATCCCGGACTGGTCTCGCGACGAGTGGGGCAGCATGAGGCCGTTGTACTGGTAGACGGCCATGGTGAATCCGCTGCAGTCGAACCCCTCGTCGGCGGAGTCGCCGCCCCACAGGTAGGGGACGCCGATGAAGCTCCGGGCCGTCCGGACGATCTCCTCCCGGACGTACGCCTCGCCCTTTTCGTCCTTCTGGGAAACGGCGTAGTGCCGGGGATGGACGACCCAGTAGTCCTCGATGATGCCCCTGTCCGCAAGGCGCCTGGCGCGCTCCGCGGCGGCCTCGGCCGTCTTGAAGTTTCCGAAGCGGACCTTGTAGAGGCCCGTCCGGTAGACGAAGTAATAGGCGGAGAGGCCCTCGCGGTTGAGCCGGCTCGTGAGCCGCGCCGCATTTTCGGCCCCGGAGAACGCCCCCGCCTGGATGGTGAAGCCCATCCGGGCCGGCATGGGCCCCTTGCCGGCGGGGCGGATCGGCT
>Ga0209201_1002240_pt1 | contig 19422 bp, 13 predicted proteins | sample AD_UKC055_MetaG_FD_184411 | JGI IMG/M metagenome (GOLD analysis project Ga0209201, IMG submission 184411) | Active sludge microbial communities of municipal wastewater-treating anaerobic digesters from USA - AD_UKC055_MetaG (SPAdes) (version 2) | ecosystem: Engineered > Bioreactor > Anaerobic >...
ATATAATCAACAAGCAAAACTTAGCGATTTATCACTTCGCTTGATTGAAGAGTTTTTGAAGGAAGTAAACAGTGAGCTTGCTGAACAAGCGAGTCAACTGCCAATGGAAACTATCGGCAGGCAAATGAATATTATAGGCGGACCCGGTGAATCCCCATTCCCCAAAAATATTGGGCTTATGATGTTTAACGAACATCCTGAAAAGTTTTTTCCCGTAACCCAGATTGATGTAGTCTATTTCCCTGATGGTCCAGGTGGTGATGTATTTGAGGAAAAAGAGTTCAAAGGTCCCTTGTGTCGTATTATTCAGGATGCTCTCAGTCATATTCAGCGTAACTATTTAAAGCAGACAATTATTAAACATCCTGACCGGGCAGAGGTAGACCGTTTATGGAATTATCCCTTCGCTGCCATTGAGGAAGCGTTGGTAAATGCCGTCTATCACCGCTCCTATGAAATCCGTGAACCAATAGAAGTACGCATAACACCCGAAGAATTAATGATTCTTAGTTTTCCCGGACCGGATCGTTCAATCAAAATTGAGGATATTGTTTCAGGGAATGCTGTAAGTCGTCGCTATCGCAATAGACGAATTGGAGAATTTCTAAAAGAGCTTGATCTTACAGAAGGACGCTCTACCGGCATCAGAAAGATTAACAGGGCATTAGCCCAAAACGGTTCACCTGAGCCTGTTTTTGAAACAGATGAAGACAGAAGCTATTTTTTGGTGCGTTTCCCTGTGCATCCAAAATCAGTAATCCAAACAGTGATAAAAGATGAACAAGTAACAGGACTAATAGGGACCAAGCAGGGACTAAGTATGTCCCAAGTAGAAATTTTAGAAAAATGCCTTGAAGAGAGACGAATTGCTGATTTAATGGCTTTTTCCGGGCGTAGCAACAGGACCAAGTTTAGGGATCAAGTACTGAACCCTTTACTGAACAATGGTCTAATTGAAATGACCCAGCCCGATTCCCCAAAAAGCCCCACTCAAAAATATCGGATTACTGAAAAAGGCAAACAAATACTGGAGAATAAAATAAAATGAAAAAACCAGAGACTTTAATCATGACAGAGGTTGTTCCCGGCAAACCAGACAGTGGCAAACTTTTTGAAGAAAAAGAAACCGTAAGCCATAACGAACCGGTAAAATGCCTTGGTATGGAATTTGAAAATGACGATGCCCGTCGTGCCTACTTTACAGAGGAACTGCGCAAGAAACTGCAAGACCCTGAATTTCGCAAGATTGAGGGTTTCCCCATTGGTGAAGATGAAGACATCCTTAAATTAAGTGACCCCCCATATTATACGGCCTGTCCAAATCCGTGGATAGAAAATTTTATTGAAGAATGGGAAAGCCAAAAACCTGAAAAGCCTGCGGATTATCATTATCATCGGGAGCCTTTTGCAGCGGATGTAAGCGAAGGGAAAAACGACCCGATTTATAATGCTCATTCTTATCATACCAAAGTACCGCATAAAGCCATTATGCGTTATATTCTCCACTATACAGAGCCGGGAGACATTGTATTTGATGGATTCTGCGGGACAGGCATGACCGGAGTCGCCGCCCAGATGTGTGGAGATCGGGAGGTAGTTGCTTCACTTGGTTATCAGGTAAAACCGGATGGAACGATTCTTCAGGAAGAGACTGATGATGAAGGCAAAAAAGTCTGGAAAGCTTTTTCAAAACTTGGTGCAAGAAAGGCTGTCCTTAACGATTTGTCGCCGGCAGCTACTTTTATTGCCTATAACTACAATACGCCTGTTGATGTCGCAGCGTTTGAAAAAGAAGCTACACGCATTCTTGCAGAAGTTGAGAAAGAATGCGGCTGGATGTATGAGACCCTGCACACAGATGGAAAGACAATAGGAAAGATAGATTATACCGTTTGGAGCGATGTGTTTGTATGCCCTCATTGCTCAAAAGAAATCATTTTCTGGGAAGCAGCAGTCAATAAAGAAGAAGGTGAAGTCTTAGATGATTTTCCATGCCCTCATTGCAATGCTCAATTAACAAAGCGAAAAATGGACCGTGCATGGATAACGAAATTTGATTCAGCACTGAATGATACCATAAAACAGGCAAAACAAGTCCCTGTACTGATTAATTACTCAGTAGGCAACAAGCGATACGAGAAAAATCCAGACGAGCAGGATCTGGCATTAATCGAGAAAATAGAAAATTCTGAAATCCCCTACTGGTTTCCAACAGCAGCATTGCCTGATGGATATAACACTCGCCAGCCAATTAATTCGCACGGTATCACACATGTGCATCATTTTTATACAAAACGCAATTTGTTACTTTTAAGTGAGATTTGGAATTCACTCCCACAAAATGAACCTCTATGGAAGTCAGTCTTTACAAGTGTTACACAAGGTCTTTCCAAACAACAAAGATATAGGCCAATGACAACATTCCCTAATATGATTATGTCTGGAACTCTATATATCGGATCTCTTATGCGAGAATGGAACGCATGTAATTGGTTTAATGGCAAGTTAGGAGGTCTAAGACGTGGGAGACTAAAGTTTCAAGGTTGCTTCGATAATTTTTTTATGATGTGCAATAGCTCGACAAACATTAAAGCGGAACCTAACTCTCTTGATTATATTTTTCTTGATCCACCTTTCGGGGCAAACCTTAATTATTCAGAACTAAACTTTATTTGGGAATCATGGCTTAAAGTGTGGACTAATAATAAACAAGAAGCTATTGAAAACTCGGTTCAATGTAAAGGTGCTACTGAATACAGGAAATTAATGGCTGCTTGCTTCAAGGAAGTACATAGACTACTCAAACCAGGTCACTGGATGACAGTTGAATTTTCCAATACAAAAGCATCGGTTTGGAACAATATTCAGACCGCTCTTACTGAAACGGGCTTTATCGTAGCGAATGTTTCTGCTCTTGATAAAAAGCAAGGCAGCTTCAAAGCCGTAACAACTCCAACAGCTGTCAAACAAGACCTTGTCATCTCTGCCTATAAACCAAATGGAGGTTTTGAGGAGCGTTTTGAGCAGGAAACACAGACCGAAGAGGGCATCTGGGACTTTATCCGTACCCATTTAAAATACCTGCCGGTAACTAAAAAACTGGGGCTTGATCTGGTTGCCATACATGAGCGTGATCCGAGAATTCTCTACGATCAGCTGATTGCCTATTATGTACGAAAAGGCTACAATGTACCAATTGACAGTCAGGATTTCCAGCTTGGATTATCACAGCGTTTTTCCGAACGGGACGGTATGTATTTCCTGCCGGAACAAGTGGCAGAATACGACAGAAAGAAAATGATTGGCGGTGGCAGACCGGTTCAGCTTTCATTGTTTGTTAATGATGAAGCCTCAGCCATTGAATGGCTTCGTAATCTGTTACGCGATAAACCACAAACCTTTCAGGATGTCAATCCTCTATTCATGAAAGAGCTCAGTGGCTGGAGTAAAAACGAAGTCAGCATGGAGCTTTCTACGCTTTTAGAGCAGAATTTCCTTTGTTATGACGGAAAATCAGAGGTTCCAGGTCAAATTCACAGTTACTTGTCAAGCAATTGGCCTGAATTACGAAATCGCAGCAAAGATCATCCTGCGTTAATCGACAAAGCCAAAGGGCGTTGGTATGTACCAGACCCAAATAAAGCAGGAGATCTGGAAAAACTGCGTGAAAAAGCCTTGCTCAAAGAATTTGAAGAATATAAGCAAGCGAATAAGAAGCTCAAAATATTCCGCCTTGAAGCGGTCCGTGCCGGTTTCAAAAAAGCATGGCAGGAGCGGGATTATCAGGTGATTATCACCATCGCCGAAAAGATACCGAACAATGTACTTGAAGAAGATCAAAAACTGCTGATGTGGTATGATCAGGCGATAACACGAATGGGAGACAGGTAATTCAATGATAGTGAGTGTTGATACAATCAAAAGTGACAGCAGTGGATTTAGCAGCATTGCTGACATTTCCTTCAAAACGAAGGATGCCTGGATTGATTCAATTGAATTAGATTTTTCATCTTGCAGTTTTTTCGAAGCAAATATGGCAGCACCGCTATATACTGTTATTTCAAGACTCCGTAATGACCTGAATATTGTCTCTGTTACCAACATGCGGCCGGAAGTAAGCAGGATTCTTCAAAAAAACAAATTCTTAAGCGTATTTAATCAGCCAGATATAACAGACAGCAACCAAACAACATTGCCCTTTAAGATTTTTAAGCTGAGTGCAGGAGATCAGTTTAATGATTATCTTGACAACTATATGAAAGGAAAGGGAATTCCAAGCATGTCTCAGGTGCTGACAAAACGCTTCAAACAGAGTCTTTTTGAGATATTTCTGAATGCAACCATCCATTCACAATCTGAATCCGGCATTTTTGTTTGCGGACAATTCTATCCCAAAAAACACCGAATAGATTTTACGATAGCTGATGCCGGAGTCGGTATTCTGGAAAATGTTCAGAAATATTTAAGGAAACCCGGTCTTGATTCCTGTGAAGCCATTGAATGGGCAATGATTGAGGGCAATACCACAAAAACCGGAAATCATCCGGGAGGTCTTGGCCTTAAACTGATCAAGGATTTTATTCAAATTAATGGCGGGAAAATTCAGGTGGTATCAAGATTTGGATACTATGAGTTTTCCGCAAATGATGAGTCTGTCCGGAAGATGAATAATGACTTTCCAGGAACCTGCATAAATATTGAAATCAACACAGAGGATAAAAATAATTACTATCTCAAATCAGAGCTGAGAAGCGAAGATATCTTTTAAAAATTAAAGGAGTTACCATGACTGACCCAATCAAAATAAAGGTAGCGGATCTGATAGGCAGTCCGCTTTGCATATCGATAGAAGATGGGCAAAAAGTTTACAATAAGATCGAGCTTCTCATAAAAGAAGGGAAGCATATCAGCATTTCGTTTGAAAATGTAAGCATGCTGGTCTCAACATTTCTAAATACGGCAATTGGACAGCTCTACGGTTCTTTTACTGAAGATGCAATTAGAGCTCAGTTGAAGGTTGAAGGACTCTCCGCTGATGACATGGAACTACTTAAGCATGTCGTGGATAATGCGAAGAAGTATTATTCCAATAAGAATTCATATGATGAAGCATGGCTGAAGGAAGACAACCATGAAGAATAAGGCATATGATTTAGCTGACTATTCCTTCAGCTCAGGAGAGCAAATTCTTGTGGATACAAATGTCTGGCTTTATTTATTTCCGGCACCGGGTAATTCTCAAAACAATTATGCTCAGCAATATTCAAAGGCTTTTGCACAACTTGTTTCAGCGAAAGCTCAACCCATCCTCGATCCCATTATTTTAAGTGAATATTTAAACCGGTACACCCGAATTGAGTGGGAAGGAAAATATAAAACCCTGTTTTCCACATATAAGGATTTTAGAAACTCATCGGATTTCTCAGCAGTGGCATTAACTGCTGAAATATTTGCCAAAAAGATTCTTAACTTTTGCATGGTTCATTCTATTCCGGCGAATGAACTGGATCTGTCTCAGATATTAACTGACTTTTTGGCAGGCAATATCGACTTCAACGATGCACTTTTGGTAAATATTTGCAAAAAGAGAAATCTTAAGCTAATGACCAATGATGGTGATTTTCAGTATGGTGGCATTGATGTTTTAACTACAAATCCGAAACTCTTAAGAGCTTGCCCATAGTTTACGGTTGCTTTGATATGAATCAAGAAACATCTTCTATGCTCAATTCCCAGGATATCCGTGTTTATCAGTCCCCATCTTTGATCCCAAATAACAGGTGGCATCATGAATAACTGGAAATACAGCATTCAATACAAAAGTGCCTGCAAAGTGATTGAAGAACAGATCTTATGGGGGCAGATTGTGTGCCGTGTCTGGTTACCGAATCAGGATGCAGTTGTGCGTGTTCCTATGTCTGATCTGAAGCCCTTATCCAGTGACCAGAATCCAATAATTGAGAGTCATAGAATAAGCTATATTTCAGCAGCAGCCAAAGTGGCAGAGATTTTGGAAGGGGCCTTAAGTATATCCGACGACCATATCTTACTGGCTCCCATGGAGTCAAATGTGATTCCTTTACCTCACCAGATTCACGCACTATCCAGAGCAATATCGGGTGATCGTGTCCGCTACCTGTTAGCCGATGAAGTCGGTCTGGGGAAAACTATCGAAGCCGGACTGATGATGCGGGAATTAAAATTACGCGGCCTGGTACAGCGGACATTAATCGTTGCTCCAAAGAGTCTGGCTATGCAATGGGTAGCTGAAATGGATACTCATTTCAACGAATCTTTTTCTCTGGTCAATCCTGGTGATCTTGATGCCTTAGAGCGTTTAGAACAACCGGTCCGGTATGTCAGTGGAGAAACAGATCATCGAAATGATTATAATCCATGGATGCGTTTTCCTCAGGCAATCGTAACACTGGATTCTGTTAAGCCCTTAACACGCCACAAAGGCTGGTCAAAAGAAAAGATTCAGGCATATAACCGTAATCGTTATGAGAGACTGGTACAAGGTCAATGGGATATGATTATTGTCGATGAATCTCACCGGATGGGTGGCAGTACTGACCAGGTCGCCAGATATAAACTTGGACAGGGACTTGCTGAAGCGGCTCCTTATCTTCTGCTATTGTCAGCAACACCTCACCAGGGAAAATCTGATGCTTTTCAACGGCTGATGAGCTTACTTGATCCAATGGCTTTCCCTGATTTAGAAAGTGTAACCCGTGACAGGGTATCTCCTTTTGTGATACGAACCGAAAAACGCAAAGCAGTAACAGCAGAAGGAAAACCTCTTTTCCTGCCGCGTATCACTCAGACAATGGATGTGGATCTGGAAAGAAACTCTGTACAGGTGGCATTGTATAAAGCGGTCACAGACTATGTAAAAAAGGGCTATAACCGTGCGATAAAAGACCAGAAGCCACATATCGGTTTTCTGATGGTTTTACTCCAGAGAATTGTGACTTCAAGCTCTCATGCTATCCGTTGTACACTGGAGCGAAGATTACAGGTACTGGAAAATTTGTGTGAAACCCAATCATATCCTGGCGAAGAAGAGCTTGAAGATTTCACAGAACTTGATGGACAAATGCAATTGGATATGCTGGTTGAAGTGGACGAATCCGGCAGAAGCAGTGAGATAGCAGAAGTAAAATCTCTGTTGAATCTTGCGTTGACCGCTGAGATGGCAGGACCTGATATAAAATCCGAAACACTAATGAATCTTATCTTCCGCTTGCAGGGAGAAGAAAATGACGACCAACTGAAACTGCTGATTTTTACTGAATTCGTTTCAACCCAGGCAATGTTGCAGACCTATCTGAGTGAAAGAGGTATCTCCTGCACCATCTTAAACGGTTCAATGAGCATGGATGAAAGACAAAAGGCACAGCGTGATTTTCGTGATAATGCCCGGATTCTTATAGCAACAGATGCAGGAGGTGAAGGTCTTAATCTTCAATTCTGTCATGTGGTAATTAATTATGACTTACCCTGGAATCCGATGCGTATAGAACAAAGAATTGGGCGTATTGATCGTATAGGTCAAAGCAGAATCGTTCGTGCAATCAATTTTATTTATAAAAATTCAGTCGAAGGCCGGGTATGGGAAGTTCTTCAAACAAAGCTGTCCATCATTCTGAATGAGATGGGAATTGATAAAGCCGATGACATTCTCGATACTTCTTTATCAGGAGACATGATTGAAAAAATGATGACACATATCATTATGGAAGATGCTGATCCTGACTTGCAAATTGATCAAACAGTAATAAATCTTAAGGAAGAAATGCAGCAGATTAAAGAGCAGTGTGCTGTTTTTGGAATATCAGAAGAACCGGATTTATCAGCTGCAGAAAATCTCCGCAACCATCCTTTACCGCACTGGATAGAACAAATGACAACGCATTATCTTCTCATGAAAGAATGCAAACTGGATAATAATCTGTGGGGATGGGACTTTACATGGCCGGATGGAGAAAAAGTAAAAAGGGCAGTCTTTCAATCCAAAGAACTTTCTAGTGATAAGAATCTTCTTTCGCTTGAAAATGCCCGGATTCGTGGTTTAGCTATGAATCTGCCTCAATTTATTCCTGGCCAGCCTTTACCTTGTGTATCCATAAAAGGACTTCCTAAAACAGTCAGGGGACTGTGGGGTCTTTTTGAAATCCGTATGTCAGCTCAAAAATCAGCAAATGCTCAAATCAGAATACCTCTGATAAGGCGAAGCTATCTTCCTGTATTCTTAAGCCATGAAGGCAAACTATTCATCCCAACGGCAAGACATATATGGGACCAGTTGCTAACTGATGAGCTTCACATAGATAAAATGAAAGATTCAAATGAATCTGCAACAGCTGTCGAAAAACTTCTGTCAGCAGCCGAACAAGCTGGACAAACGCTTTTTGATATCATGCAAAAAACTCATTTTACAGCAGTGGATCGTGAAGAAGAACGCGGTATAATTGCCTTTACATCCCGTCGTAAAGCCATCAACCGATTAGGACTTCCTGAAGTGAGACAATTCAGGTTAGCACGTCTGGATAAAGACGAATCTCAATGGCGAAACGAACTTAAATCCTCTCTTCAGATCGTTCCTGAAATACGACCATTGTTAATACTCAATGTTGAAAACGGGAGTGATTGTGAGTAGCTGGCGAAACACTATCCTTAAAGAATTTGTCCCCAATCTTTCCAGGCTGACACTGGTATCTGATCCGGATTGCCTGTTGACCGAAGAAAAACTGGCAATAGAGCTGAGAAACCGAGGATTTGATCTCATTGAATTTAATGACCCTATTGAGTTCAGATATGCCTATGAATCAAAATACAGATCCATTTGGGATATGGGTAAGCAAACAGATCTTGTGGTAATCTTAAGATTAGAAAATACAAGATTAGCCTCTTTGCCTTATGATCTGCTGCAGCTTGGCAGAAAGCTGTCTTTCAGCCTTGGAGATATTTTCCCTCACCTGAGTTATCCGGTTATTGAACAGATTGACCGCGGTCTGTTGGATTTACTGTTTGATGCTCAGAAGAAATCATCTCCGGACAGGATGGGTGATAATGCAAGCAAAGATTTTATCCTTCGGCATGTATTCGGAGTAGCAGCAGAGTTAATATCCACAGATGTAGAACTGATGCGTTTTCTTTTACGGCTACATTACGGAAAGTTGGCAATTCCGTCTATACTGACAGACAGGTTAGTTGAAGTATTGAATAACAGTGGAAATTTTAATGATTGGGCACTTTCTAAGGTCGTTACCGATGCAGAACATTTCTTTGCCTTTGTTCAGGAACGCTGGCCTATATTTCTTAATAGTCTCAAACAAAAAAGCAGTATTAAAGAAAATTATCAGGACTACTGTTTAAAGATCCAGGGTCCCGCAATTCTCCCATTCAATCATCAGGATATAAGGGTATATATCGATAATTTATTTGTTGAAAGAAAGCTCATACCGGTTGATTTCCCTAATATGGATATCGAGAAAGATTCATGGGTTTTAATTGGTATTAAGACAGACAAATCTGATGACGATGACATTCGGATATCCCGATTGTTTGAGCTTGTTAAAACAGATGAATTATCAATGGAATCAAGATATACTGAATGGATTGCATTTGCCATGAAATGGGCAGAGCTTTCATCTATTATACATACCGGAGCCAATACTGAGCACCGTAAGAGTTACGATGAAAAAAGCCAAAAGATAAATGAGCTTTTTGCCGATTGGTTGAAAACTCACTATGCCAGTCTGATCAATTTACCACCTTCAAGTCCTGCCATGTTACACCATGTTCCCAGATATCTTGCCCGATACATGGAGGATAAAAAATGTCATAAGGTCGCATTGGTCGTTATAGATGGACTTTCGTTGGATCAATGGATAACCGTTCGGAATATCATCAGGAAACAAAATAAAGATCTTACTTTGCGCGAATCAGCAACTTTTGCATGGATACCAACCCTTACATCAATCTCAAGACAAGCCATATTCTCAGGTAAGCCTCCGTTTTATTTCCCCTCCTCAATTAATACAACAAACAGTGAAGAGAAACTATGGAAGCAGTTTTGGCAAGGATATGATTTTACAAAACATGATATTGCTTACATACGCAGTCTTGGGGATGGTAATGCTGAGACGGTAATAGAAAGTTTAATCAATCCGGCTCAGACGAAGATTGTAGGACTGGTGATCGATAAAGTGGACAAAATTATGCACGGGATGCAGCTCGGAGCTACAGGTATGCATAATCAGATCAATCAATGGTGCCAGGGTAAATACCTGATTTCGCTGCTTAATTATTTGATAAGCCATGACTATGAAATATGGATAACCTCTGACCATGGTAATATTGAATCAGTTGGCAAAGGGAGTCCATTAGAAGGAGCAATAGCAGATAGCCGTGGAGAAAGAGTCCGCATTTATCCAACACCGGAATTGCGTTCAAGAATATCATCTGACTATACATTTGCGTATGAATGGCTACCATCAGGTTTGCCTGATCAATATTTCCCTTTGATTGCAACAGGTAATAATGCCTTTATCAATGAAGGCAAATCAATTGTTGGCCATGGAGGCATTTCTATCGAAGAAGTGATTGTACCACTGATAAAAATTGAAAGGAAAACCTATTAATGACCCAACGACATGACAAACTGGGTATCAAGCAGACCATTCAAAAACACTGGATGGACCATGTTGTAAAAATGATGCTGGCAGGCATGAATGAAAAAGAGATCAGAGCTGAATTAGACGCATTTTTAGCAACTCAGAAACAAAGTGGCGGTATTGGAGAACGAGGCAAAAAAACTTATGGTATTGCCATTTCCATTCTGACATCATGGTTTGCTCCGGATAAAGAGTTAATTCCATTCAGAGATTATGCTCTTTCACTTATTCGACATGAAAATCCTTTAAACTGGCTTCCATATCATTGGGCAATCATATCAGCATCATATCCCTTCTGGTTCAATGTGGCAAAACAAACAGGGAGACTTTTTAATTTACAGAATCAGATCAGACAGGCACAAATTTTCTCCAGAATCAAAGAGCAATACGGTGACAGGGAAACAGTAGCAAGGAATGCCCGATATACAGTCCGTTCATTTGTTGCCTGGGGCGTATTGGAAGATTCAAAAGTTAAAGGATGTTATGAACAAAGTAAACCAATGGAGATCATTGAGCCTGCTCTGGCAATTCTTTTATATGAATCCGCTTTGTATGCTGATAAAGAAGGAAAATCCGCTCTTGGATTATTGAAAAGCAACCCTGCATTCTTTCCATTTAAATTGCCTGTTTTGACAGGAGACTATATATCGCAACAAAGCAAAACAATCGAAGTTGTTCGATATGGTCTGGATGATGAACTTTTAAAGCTGAGAAATCTATAGAAATACGGAACAGATATATCAAATGTCATAGAATTTACAGATAGACATTGCTGATGATTTCAGGTACTTCATTCTTAAGCATAAATTATACTCCGAAGGATTTCCTACCTGAATTCTTTTAGTATATATTCTTCTCTGTATAAATCAATTTTTCGGTGTAAGCTATATTATAGGTAATTTTTCAATTTATCCCGTTTTGAAAAATATAGGATGTCTTAGTTATTAAATTTATCTCTAGTCTTACAAAGTTCTTTGATCAACCCTTCCAGATCTTCCTGTAGTGAAAGATATTCATTCTTTTGAATTTTTGCTAAATCTTTTTTTAGAGAACTAATTCCTTTTTTTAGTTTTTCATTCAAGTCTTTATTTCCCGATTTATGGTCTTTTTTTCGGGTGAGTTCCCTTACCTGTTCTCTGGTTAAACTATCATTTAAAATTTTATCTATTAAGAGTCCCATTTTCTCAGAAGTTTCTTGTTTTGCTACTTCTATCAGAACTCTTTTAGAAAGTTCGGCGCGCCGAACTTTTTCTTTTAAGTGATCAGGAATCCGATTAATACTGAGAATTTCACTGATTGTTGATTCTTTTTTTCCAATAGCAATAGCTAGATTTTTTTGAGTGTAGTTGTAATTTTTAATCATTTGAGCCAAGGCCTCGGCTTCTTCTACTGGTTTTAGATTTTCCCGCTGAAGATTTTCAATGATGGAAACTTCAAGCGGATCTTCTTTGGTAATAATTGCACGAATTGTGTGCATATCAGCCATTTTACATGCCCTTAAACGTCTTTCTCCTGCAACAAGTGTATAGGAGTTATCTTCTGAAATTCTTACAATAATAGGCTGAATAAGCCCGCTATGCTTGATTGAATTACTTAAGTCAAGCAGACTGTCTTCATCAAATATCTTTCGTGGCTGATAAGGATTCATCTTAATTTCATTGATATCCAATGTCATAATATCGTTTGAATTGTCAAAAAATTCATCCATTGGACTGTTCTTCTTTTCAGGATTTAAGAAACCACCTTTTGATTTATTCATAATCTTTCCATCACTTCACTTAAAAATTGATAAAATTGCTGTGCTTGTTTTCCATTAGGATCGTATTCCATGATAGACTGCTTTCTGGTTGGACTTTCCACCATTGAAATTGCACGATTAATAAGCGTATTAAAAACAAGCTCCTTGTAATTCGACCTTAGATACTCTTCGATCTCTTTTTCTATAACAGTTTTTTTACCTTCGACCATTGTAATAATAATCCCCAGTATTTCAAGATTTTTATTGAATCTTCTCTTAACCTTACTAACTGTTTCAATCAAATCCTGAAGTCCGGCTAAGGCATAAGGAGCAGGTTTTATAGGAATAAGAACCGCATCACAGGCTATCAAAGCAGACAGATTTAGAAACCCTAATGAAGGCAGGCAATCTATGATAATAACATCATAATCATTCTTTATTGCCTGAAGGTTCTCCTGAAGATTATAAACATCATCAAGCTTACCATCTGACATTTTTGAGAGGTGTATATTTGCTCCAATAAGGTACAAATTTTGACTGATCAACTCTGGTTGTATTGTTTGATCATTTTGATAGCAGGTTATAATATCTGAGTGCATTTTTGTAGGATCATCCAGAAATGAGCTGGTTAAATTGCCTTGTGGATCATTGTCTATAGCTAAGACCTTCTTCCCTTTTTCTACTAAACCTTTTGCTAAATTAAATGCAATTGTTGTTTTTGCGACCCCGCCCTTTTGGTTTATCACTGAAATTATTTTTCCCATATTTTAAGCCTGCCTTTATTGTTTGCTCTGTCACACTAAAATTTATAGTTTTGTATGTTTCCTACAGTTTGTTATCTTTTGTTTCTTGATTGTCAGCATGTCCATAGTAAGTATCGAACAAAAATTTTCTTAAAAACATTTCAACCATATAGCTGCTTGTACCTTCACGAATGTATTTTCCATATACAAGACTGCTTTCTTTTTCAAGCCATTTTTTAAAGTTCTTGTAGTCATTGAGGCTTGCTTCGGCAAGTAATTTGTCTGTTTTTCGCTCAAACTCTTTGTTTTCCTCTTCTTCGATTTGCCGTTGTCTCTCTTTTTTTAGTTCTTCCTGTTTTCTTTTCTGAGCAGACATTTCTTTTTTAGTATTAATATTTTTTTCAAACTCTGAAAGATCTTCCTTCTCTGATTGGAAGACATGGATAATATAGCCCTGAAGATTCGAAATCTTGCCCTGAATAAATTTATTTTCAATAAGACGGAGTTTTACTTTAATAAAATCTGTACTGAACTTATCTGCTATCTTTTGAGCTTCTGTATCTGATATCCCATAATGCTTAAGGAGCGTTATTTTTTCATCTGTAACTGAATCAGGTATCTTATCATGTAAAACTTCAACAAAATCAGCATCAGCAATCTTTGTTTCTGTTACAGGTATGGTTATGTCAGGAATAATGGTGGTGATGTTGCTGTCTTTATTGCTTGTCTTTATTGTATCATTATATACTAACGTACGATTCGCACTTTTCCTATTGTACGTTTCGCTCTTTATGTAAAGTGCGTTTCGCACTTTACGGACGAAGGCTTTTTCTAAAAGGATGTTGACCTTATTCCAGTTGATCATATACCATGTGAGTCTTTGAATATCAGTATAGTAAAGTATGTAAGCATCAGGTACTTTATCATCTTTTGATGGGTTATATTTTGCTCCTATTATTTTCATGGATGAATCGAAGGTTCTTCTTGAAAATCCGAGCTCTTCTTTCCAGCTGTCACCTGGTCTGTATAAGCGGTGGGGGCATGGCTCTTTGAATTTATAAAAGTGATTGTTTTGTTTACTTCCCCAGTAAATCATTCTCTGAAGCAGAATGGCTGCAGAAATGTTATCATTTAAAAATTGAACCAGCACAGGATGATAATAGCAGAGGCTGTGTTCCTGGGCAAGAATATTGCTTGCTGTACTGTTTGTGCCTAATTGTTCAAGCATAACAGTCCTCTGATACGAATTCTTTTGGAAAAATGTATTTTTTTTGTTGACAAAACCTTGCCGTTTCCATATCTTGTATGAAGATAATAAAATAGAACATTTTAGAAACCTTTCAGGTAACTCATGGCGGTGGGTTACCTTTTTTTATTTTTTGTTTTTCTTGTTGTAATCCTCAATATAAGCATCAATTGCTCTTCTTATGATATCTGTAATTGTATAACCTTTTTGTTTCATCATTTGAAGAAAATCTGCCTGCTCACGGGGAGCTCTGTAGCCTATACTCAAGTTAATTGTTGTCTTTTCTTTTTTGGGATTATCCATAATTACCTCTTCTGTATTCAAAAATGTTCAACAATGTAGATTTGGTCAAGTGTTTTTTTAATTTTTTTTTATCTGTGCATATTTTATGCCTTTTAGAGGCATATAGACCCATTTTTAACAAAGAGCTTATGAAGCATAGAATTTGAATATAAGCTAATGGTTGTGACGATAAATTGACTTTTTATCCATCAGATCTGGTCAGGATATCGTACAGGGCAATATTGACATAGTAGTTGGATTTGCCGATTTTTTCTTTTCTTAAGAGCTTTGCTTCACACAGCATATCAAGATATTTACTGGCTGTTAGTCTGCTGATACTCAAATCCTTTACCAGAAACTCTATTTTTGTGTAGGGGTGATAGAACAGGTTATTGATGAGATCGTGGCTGTAGAACTTGAAATTTGATCTGATAATCTGTTTGTAGTTTAAAAGGCTGTCATTGATACTGAGAATCATTGCTATTGTCTGAACAGCAGTTTGTTCAATGCCTTCAAGAATGTACAATATCCAGTCTTCCCAGGCATTGTTGTCTCTTACCTCTTGCAGGAGCCTGTAATATTCTCTCTTGGTTCTGGTGATATAACGGCTCAGATACAGCACGGGTATCTGCAAGAGATCTTTTAACACGAGATACAGGACATTGATAATCCTGCCTGTTCTGCCGTTTCCGTCATAGAAAGGGTGGATGCTTTCAAATTGGTAGTGAATGATAGCCATTTTGATTAAGGGGTCCATATCAGAAAGAGAATCATCATTGATAAAGGTTTCCAGATTATTCATAAAGGAAATGATCTGGTCATGGGACTGGGGAGGAATATAGACTGTTTCTCCGCTTGTCTGGTTCTTTAATTCGGTCCCCGGCAGTTTACGAAAACCTGTCTTGCAGTTTTCCAGCTTTGCCTGTATTTCGATGATCATGTTGTTTGTAAGGACTTTGGAGTCTTTGATGAGACCATAACCCGCCTTCAGGGCATATACATAACGGGCAACTTCTTTGGCGGCTGCATTCTTAGTGAAGTCAGAAAATAAATCTTCCTTAAACAATTCGTCGTGCGTTGTGATGATATTTTCAATAGCAGAACTGTCCTTGGCTTCCTGCAATGACAAACTGTTAATCAATACAGCCTGATTGGGAATACTGGCAGATATCCCCTTTAATTCGGCAAGATGTCTGTGGGCAGATGCCAGCTTCTTCAGCACGGTTTTACTTTCCGGATCAATGTCCGGAGGCAGTGGTTTAAGCGTAAATTCCATTTAAGCCTCCTGATATGCATAATAATTTAAAGATTCTATACATGTCAAGCGGGATGTGTATAAATTTTGGGATTTTTTATGCACAATTCAGGTTTAATGGTTATCAATAAGCCAGAAAACCAGAAAGCAGAGTGAAAATTGAAGACTTTTAGATTTTACTTGACTTATATAGTGGAATCGTTTAGTTTTGACATTGAAACTTAAAACGACACTAAAATAATTAGAGTAAGGCATAAATGCCTGTGAATGAGGATTTATGAAAAACAGAGATCTTGGTAGAAATATGAGGGCATTTTTTCTTTTATTGATAATTTTTTGCATGATTCAGTGTTTGACAGCTCTGGACAGAGAAGATATCATTGGTTCAAAAGACTATTATTACGGAGAGAATACCGGAAGTAATTATCAGCAGGTGAGAGATTATGCCATAAAGAATCTGGCAGATAAACTGGTCGTTTATGTCAAAAGTACCATGAACAGCAAAATATCCGAGAATGCCGGTAAAGCAGATGAACAAATAGAATCTGTGATTCAGACCTATTCTATCGGCACTTTTAAAAACCTGCAGGAAATCAAATCAGCGCAGGGTGGTAAACTCAATGTCTTTGTCTATATCAAAAAATCGGATGTGGAAGCTTTGTTCAATGAAAGAAAACAGCTGATTGCCGATATTTACGCTCAGGCTGTGAAAATGGAAGCGTCTAATAATATTGGCAATGCCTTAAAATACTACTATTTTATGATGATTCTGATGAATTCTTTGCCAGATGAGCGTGTCGAATATAAGGGGCTGGCTTATCATACACTCGTGCCTGCCCGCATTCAGAACTTATTACAGAATATTGATTACAAAATCATCAGCTCAGAGCAGGTCTCAGATAAACAAAAAGACTTGGTTTTTCAGGTAAGCTATCAGAATAAACCGGTTGTTTCCAGTCGTTTTACATTTTGGGATGGTGCTAATCAGATACTGGTGGAAGCGAAAGACGGTAAAGCCGTGTTATCTCTGATAGGCTCTGCCGTGAAGATGAATAAACTGGACTTTGCTACCGACTATGAGTATTATGATTGCCGTAAGGAGTTTAAAGCGGTTGCTGATCTCTGGGATATTGTTTCAAAACCGGAATTCAGCAATAAAGTAAGCGTTCCTCTCACGAAGTCTGTCATGAAAGAGGCTCAGAAAGAACCGACTCCAGTCAATCTGAATAGTGGTAAATGCCCACCTGAAGTTGCTCAGAAGATTCATTCCGAGACTGAAAGAGTGATCAGGCTACTCAATATAAACAGTGTTTCAGAAATTAACAAGACTTTTGAGAAAGATGAATATTTGAAAAAGACCATCAGCAATCTGATGAAGTATAACCGGTTGAGAGTTCAAAAAAACAAAGGGGCTTATGATATCAATAAGACTTATGATGGCTGGGAAGTCAGACCTGTACCGGTGAGTCTGACCTATCCAACCCTGCATAAACAAAGTACCGATTATCTGGTGCTGAATTTTGATGAAAATGGCCAATTCACAGATATTTCTCTGACGCTCTTTGACGGAATCTATCAGGAATATCAGAAAAGCAGTTCCTCTGAAGAAGAATGGAAATGCAATCAGGTGATGATTAAGTTCTTGGAAAAATACAGAACGGCCTATCTCTGTCGGGATATGGAAACAATTGAAACCCTCTTTTCGGATGATGCAGTCATTATCGTGGGCAGAATGTTGAAGAAAATACCCTCCAATAAGGAAATCAACTTTACTCAGTTTGATAAACAGCCGGATATCCAATATCTGAAGTATACCAAATCTCAGTATCTGGAAAACTTGAACAGGTCTTTTACAGGGACATCAGATATTTCTCTGGGTTACAATAGCCTGAAAGTGAATAAACAAAACAACAAACCGAACAGCTTTGGAATCAGCATGCGTCAGAATTATCATTCTTCTGTTTATTCAGATGAAGGCTATCTCTTCCTGCTGGTAGATTTCTCCGAGAAAGAACCCAAGATTTATGTGCGTGCATGGCAACCCTCCGAATGGAGTGAAGAAAAAATGATTAAGATATCTAATTTCAGGATGAATTGATTTTACGACCACGGAAAGCACGGAAATACACGGAAAAGGGTGAGATGTGAGGAATATAGCAGAGTTCCGGTGGAACGAAAGAATCCTAGCTCAGAGCGTCAGCTCTGGGTAGAAGGAACCACACAAGCAGAGCCCCGTCAGGGGCGAAAGAAGAAAAAAACATAGGAGATAAAATATGAGAAAAACAATCTTCTTCATCGCTTTGATGATGATCTGTCTGAGCCTTTTTGCTCAGGAGATGAACGAAATGATCATTCTCAAGCAGGCAGAACGCAGAACTGACCAGATTATTGACCAGAGTCACAAAGATGCTAACCGCATGATATGTGCCGGTATCCTGATTATTACCGATCTGGATGGTCTGACCTTTCAGTCTAATATGGGGGTAGTCGGAATGGATTACAACCCGGGTCGCTATATGGTCTTTGTGTCAGAAGGCGAAAGGGTGCTGGATATCTACAAGACCGGCTTTAAACCACTTGAGATTATCCTGTCTGAATATGGAATTTATGGTCTGAAATCAGGACATGTCTATCAGCTGGAAGTAACGGCAAAAAATAAATCACAGGACATCAATGTGTTTATTAAGACGAATCCAGAAAATGCAACGATTATCTGGGATGGCGAGAGTAAAGGGACCAATGGCATTTTTAAAAGCAATGCCGGCGCTCATCGCCTGAGAATAGAAATGCAAGGTTACGAAAGTATTGATCAGGATATTCAGGTTAGTGACAAGCAATTTAGCTTTGAATACAACCTGAAAAAAGAAGAGATGATACCGCTGGTGATATCTACTACACCCAAAGGCGCTACCGTTTATATTGATCAGGTAAGAATCCCTCAGACAACTCCGTTTTCCAAGTTTTATCCCAAAGGGAAATATGATCTGAAGATAGAAAAAGACAAATATGTCACCCATCAGGGTACTATTCAGGTGAATGCTCCTAAAACAGAGCAAAGCTACACCCTCACCCCTGATTTTGGACAACTGAGTATCAGCTCTCTGAATCAGAGCAGTCTTGAAATCTATATCAATGGAAAACCAACTGTTTACCGGACTCCGGCTGTGATTGACAGTCTTGCGCCAAATACATATCAGATTCATGCCCAAAATGATACCTGGATGACAGATGTCAAAACCATTGACCTGCAAAGAAACAAGAAAGAAATCATTAGCTTACAGGCTTTCCGGACTGTGGGAGATATAAAGATTAGCTCAGAACCCTCCGGACTTCCTATCTATATGAATAATCGTCTGACAGAATATAAAACCCCCTATACTTTCAGGGATTTAACGCCTTCTGAATATAGTTTTTATGTCAAGTCTGCCACCTATGACTCCGCACCACAAACAATTAAGCTGGAAAAAGGTAAGACA
>Ga0209201_1002244_pt1 | contig 19405 bp, 7 predicted proteins | sample AD_UKC055_MetaG_FD_184411 | JGI IMG/M metagenome (GOLD analysis project Ga0209201, IMG submission 184411) | Active sludge microbial communities of municipal wastewater-treating anaerobic digesters from USA - AD_UKC055_MetaG (SPAdes) (version 2) | ecosystem: Engineered > Bioreactor > Anaerobic >...
TCAAGGCGCGCAACTCCGTCAGATCATCGCCCGAGAGCGTGCGGCCCTGGAGGCAGATCGGTTCCACTGCCCTCAGGTTTTATGTCATCCAGGGACGTGAGTCCAGCAGAAAATGTCCAAACTCCAGTGCCCGCGCTGGCGCGGGCGCAGGACAAGGCCAGGCGCATTGGCTGTCTGAACAACCTCAAGCAGCTTGGCCTGGGGAGCATGATGTACGCGGATGACAACCGGGGGAATTATTCCAAGTACACCTGGTGGTCGGCGGGGGAAAGGGACAATGTTCCCAAGAACGCCCAGACCGACCGGTCCGGGTCGGATGACGATTTGAGCTGGCTCTATCCGGAATACGCCAAGAGCGTTGGCAGTTATGTTTGTCCCGCGACGCAGAACTACGTCAGCACCACCAACATGATTGATCTGATGGACCAGAAGGGCACCAAGATCGGGGGGGAAACCCTGCGGGATTTGTGCAACAACGGCAACGGGCCGAAGGCCCGCGGGACCAGCTACGAGTGCTTTGGCAACTTCACCGCCCGCATGACGGGCAAGGGAATCTCCACGAAAAAGACCGAAGCCTCCGTGCCCGCCTTCAAGATTTGTTACTATTCGGCCTATCTCGGAATGGTGCCGGGGCCGTCCAGGATTTTCCTGCTCACCGACGCGGACGACACCTCGACGCTGGTGGACAAGACCGACATCAACAACTGGCCGGACAGCATCACCGACAACCACGGCAAGTACGGGCAGAATTTCACCTTTTGTGACGGCCACGCTGAATGGGTCAGCCAGCGGAAGTTCATCGAGGTCTGGAATATTTCGCATGACTCGTCCCGGGTGGCCGGCGTGAGCCCTTAGCTTTGGATTTTGCGGCACTCCTGATTTAACCCCAGACTAACACCCATAGAAACCAACAATGAAAAACATAACTGACATAAACACATCGGGCCTCCTGCGAGGCGGAACCACGCACTTGAACCTTATGCGGGCACTGGTCGTCCTGGTGATGACTATGCTGCTTGGTCTGGCCTTGCCCCAAGCCCAGGCCGCCCATGGCATTGCGGCGGCGCTGTTGAGGGTTGATGTCGGGGGGGGCGGGAATCCAGCCAATGAGAACATAACGGTGACGCCGGAGTTGTCGATCAACGGTTTCCTGCCCTACAAGTATGACGCGGGCGGCACCACATGGAACACGGCGGACTACTATGTGCAGATTGGGGAGACCAAGGCGGACGATGTGGCCAAGGGAGTGTTGATCACGTCGGTAGCGGACAACGGGCGGGTCCAATGGGGCCCGGGGGGCACCAACGTCCTGGGGTACGCGATCAGCACGATTAATGTTTCTGGAGCGGGCTACCGGATTACTACGGGAACGACCAACGTATCGGGGACAGGGGGGAGCACGCGGGAATGGAACTCGGACGTGGCAGCGGCGTGGTTTCCCTATGACCGGTATTTGGCAGCGCACTGTCTGAACAGTGCGAACGGTGGGGTGATCACGACGATCACGGGTTCGCCGGAAGTGGTGCTTGGCACGACGTTTATAGACTGTATTCCGGACGGGTCCGGGGGCTGCGCGGCCCAGGGAGGGGAATTTACGTTGGACCTGAGGAGCTATGGAATTGACTCGATGACGGACGGGATATTGCTGGTGAACGGGGGCAAGGAAGAGCCTAACTTTGCGCTGTCGGAGGCCCAGCCGGATGGGACATGGAAGCTGTTTGTGCACGATGTTTCTACCGGCTCGGCAGGCAACTATGAGCAAGACCCGATCGCGTTTGTGTATATTCCGCGGACGGACACGTCGGTGATTTCTGGCAAGCTGGACGGGGACGGAGGGATCATAATGCATAGCGGCAACTCGCCGCAGTTTACGACCTCGAAACTATCCAATGGCCGGCATCTGCTGACGATGACGGGGTATGCGGCGACCAACGGGGTATTGATCATTTCGCCGGAGGGAGGCGGGACATATAACCTGGACAACGTTGTGAGCTACGAGATTACGCCCGACGGGCAGAGTTTCGAGTTGCAGTCGCGGGACACGCCGAACTTTGGATTGCAGTCGCCGTATAAGCTGCTGGGTGGGGTTCGGTATCCGGAGGCGGCGTTTTCGTTTGTGTTCATTCCGGCGCCGACGGAGGTGGGTTTCGAGGTGTGGCCGCAGGCGAACCTGCTGACGGCGGAGACGCCCAACGCGTATTACACCGATCCCGTGACCAACACGTTCACGGTGCATTTGACGGCCAAGCCGACGGCGGACGTGACGATCAGCGGGATCGCGTCGAGCGACGCGACCGAGGGGGTTGTGTGCGAGGATCTGACGAGTCTGACCTTCACGCCGGAGAACTGGTGGATGCCGCAGACGGTGAAGGTGACCGGGCTGGACGACGGGGACGTGGACGGGCAGGTGGCCTATTCGATCGTGCTGCCGGCGGCGACGAGCGCGGACGCGCGGTATAACGGGTTAAATCCGGCGGACGTGGGGTGCCTCAACGCGGACAACGAGGCGGGGATCAGCGTGAGCGCGACGAGCCTGACGACCAGCGAAGGCGGGCTGCAGGCGACGTTCCAGGTGGCGTTGAACACGGCGCCGACGACGGACGACACGACGATCGGGCTCGCTTCGAGCGACACGACGGAAGGGACGGTAGAGCCGGCGAGTCTGACGTTTACGTCGTTGAACTGGTCCAACGCGCAGACGGTGACGATTACGGGGGTGGATGATGCGGTGATAGATGGAGACATCGCCTACACAATTGTGACTGGGGCGGCGACGAGCACGGATCCGGCGTATAACGGGTTGGACGCGCTGGACGTTGGGGTGGTGAATTTGGACAACGACGCGCCGGGCCTGGCGATCACGCCCAAGGGGATGTTGACGGTGAGCGAGCCCAACAGCACGGTGGACCTCAATGTGGCGTTGTCGTGCCAGCCGTCGGCCGACGTGACGGTGAGCATCAGCTCAGGCGACACGAGCGAGGGGACGACCAGCCCGGCCTCGCGGACCTTTACGCCGGCCAACTGGGACACGGCGCAGACCTTCACGCTGACGGCGGCGGACGATGTGCTGACCGACGGGACGGTGGGCTACACGCTCACCCTGACGACCAGTTCGAGCGCGCCTGGGTGGAGCGGGGTGACGGTGGTAGTGCCGGCGCAGACGCTGGACAACGAGCCGGAGTTCACGTTGCCGTCCGGGACGCTGTATTACGGGATTGAGTGGCCGGGGATGGTGATAGACGGGCAGGCGACGATCGTTGATGCGGACGCGACGGACTACGACACGGGGTCGTTGACGGTGACGCTGACGGTCAATGGTCAGAGCAACGACCGGCTGGAGATTCGCAATCAGGGGACGGATTGGCAGCAGATCGGGGTGTCGGGCGACACGGTGACGTACAGCGGGGTGCCCATTGGGACCTATAGCGGCGGGGTGGGCACCACGCCGCTGGTGGTTTTGTTCAATGCTTCGGCCAATCCGGAGGCGGCGCAGGCGCTGGCGCAGAACATAACCTACTACAACGTGACCAACGCGCCCTTGCAGGATCCGCGCACGGTGGTGTTTGAGCTGGCCGATGGGGATGGGGCCACCAGCAGCGACAGCAAGCAGATTGTGGTGTCGAAGGTGCACATCAGCGACTTCCAGTATGGGAAGGACGCGGGGTTTGGGGTGTATACCGGCGCGAAGGATTGCGAGATCTATTCGCTGATTGATGAGTATATGTCCTATCCGATGGGCACGTGGTCGGACCCGGAGAATGAGCTTTACGGGCTGGTGGTGCACATCAACAAGAACACGTTAGAGGGGTATGACCAGCAGGTGCTGCTGCGGTTTGACGACATCGTGGGGACCAATCCGGGGCAGATTCCGCCGGGCTCGACGCTGGTGTCGGCGGAGCTGATGCTCTACGTGGTGAACGGGGGCGACGGCAGTCCGCTCCACCGGATGCTGGTGGACTGGGACTCGGAGGCAAGCACGTGGAATAACCTCGGGAGTGGCGTCCAGATAGATGGGATCGAGGCGGAGACGGCCTATTACTCGCAGTTCAACGCGTCGAATCGTTCGGGCAGCACGGGGGTGGGTCAGATTCGGTTCAGCGTGCTGCCGGATGTGCAGGCGTGGGTGAACGGCACGGCCAACTACGGGTGGGTGATGCCGACCTGGGGCACGGCCACGGGCAACGACAACACGATTTTCGCGCCGGCGGAGGCGACGAACCTGGTGACGCGGCCGCGGCTGCTGGTGAAGTGGCTGCCGGCGGAGGCGACGATCAAGGCGGCGAGCTTCCGGCAGGGGCAGGATGGGTATACGGGCACGGTGGACACGCGCATTCGGGAGGTGTCTCCGGACACGGAGTTTTCGGCGGTTACGGGCATGAGCGTGGACTATGAAGTGAATCCGCCCGCGGAGGACTCGGAGCATCTGCTGCTGCGGTTTGACGACATATTCGGGACCGGAGCGGGGCAGGTGCCGCCGTTTGCGAAGATACACGCGGCGGTGCTGGATCTGACCAGCACGGGCAGCGATAATATGGGCGACGGTGGGACGTTCCACCGGATGCTGATTCCGTGGGAGGCGACGACGGCGACGTGGAACTTCTTTGTGGAAGGCATCCAGGCCGACGACGAGGAAGCGGTGAGTGTGCCGACGTTGGCGGCGGGCAATGAGACGCGTGATCCGAACGTGCAGGGGGGGTGGAACACCTTTGAGGTGACGACGGACGTGCAATTGTTTGCCAACGGGACAGCCAACTACGGTTGGGTGGTGTTGCCGTGGCCGTATGGCGCGGATGGGTGGGCGTTCTACACGGCGGACCACGGTACGTTGGAGAATCATCCGCAGTTGCGGGTGTATTACACCTCGACGCGGCCGGTGATGAAGACGGTGGTGTTGACGGGCAGTCCGGCGACCAGCGCGGAGGTGAGCTTCGAGGGTGAGCCAGGCAAGACCTACGAGGTGTGGCGCAGCCCGGCGGTGGCCGGGGCGGGTGTGAGCTGGACCACGAAGGTGGGCGAGGCCACGCCTGACGTAAACGGCAACGCGAGCGTTGTGGACAGCTCGCCGCTGGCGGATGCGGCCTATTACCGCGCCCGCGTTAAGTAACGTCCGGCAATAACCGAAAATGTAGTGAATCAGAGCGGGACGGTGGGGACACCGTCCCGCTTTTTTTAGCGGAGTGCCGCAGAATGGCCAGAGCGTATGCAGGAAGCCGGCGAAGGAGCGCGGACATTGCTGTCCGCCAGATGGAGTGTGGATCGGACAGCCGGACAGGAATGTCCAATGCCGCCAGAGATTGTAACCCGATCTGGATTGTGAAAGAAGCAATGAGTGTTCGGAAAGCCACCCTCGGTCAGCGCGCTGAGCGGGGGAGGTGGCGGCGATTTTGCGCGGCGGCCTTGGTTGCAGTGACAGTGGCATTGGCGCCGGGCGGACTGTCCGCTGCCGAGGCCGGGGCGCACAACGTAATCGCCGGCCTGCTCAACGTGGAGCAGATTTCGGAGGTGGACTCGAACCTTGCGCTGGTGACGCTGACGCAAAAGATCGGCTCCTTCCGGGTCAACCGAACGGGCTGCAACCGCGGGGATTACAACGTGCTGATCAATCCCGGGATAGAGGCCCAGCAGGATGAAAACAACGGAGTGCTGCTGAGCAGCGTGACTGAAAACGGGCGCGATAACTTCGGCACCAATGGCTATCCGTCGAGCGCAATCGAGAGAACCGGCGGCGGCACCTACCGGATCGTGAGCTACCTGAGCCCGGGCATCGAGTACAACGTCAACGTGGCGGGCGCATGGTTCCCGTATGATCAATACCTTGGCGGCCTCGCCCGCAACGCGACGGCTTTGAACGGGGGGACGAACGACACGTTTACCGGCTCGGCGGGGCTGGTGCTGGGCACGCATTTCAAGGGAGTGTCGGGTGGCATTTCGATTGTGGATTTGACCAGCCTGGGCATTGATTCGCGCACCGACGGCGTCCTGCTGGTCAACCACGCCAAGGACGAGGACAACTTCGCGCTCTCGCAAGTGAACACCAACGACGGCACGTGGAATGTGTTTGTCCGGGACATCGGCCAGGGCACTTACAGCAGCTACGAACAGGACCCCGTGGCCTTCGTGTTCATTCCGCAGACCAATGCGATGCTGATTTCCGGGCGCTTCCGGGGCGATGGCACGATTGAGATGTTCAGCGGCAGCACGCCGCAATTCACGGTCACCAATGTGGATGTGGGCTGCTGGGACCTGGAAATCCCCGGCCACTCGCCGACCAACGGCATCCTGATCATCTCGGCGGAGGGCGGCGGCGTTTACAACGGCGACAACATCGTCAGCTACCAGGCCCATACGAACGGCACCGGCTGGGTGATTCAGTCGCGCGACACCCCCAAAAATGGTTTGCAGACCTGCCCGGACGAAGCGGTGGCTTCGTTCGTGTATATCCCCGTGCTGGCTCCCGGCTTCAAGGTCCAGCCCACCGATGGCCTGGTGACGACCGGCAGCGGCGGGACGGCGGCTTTCTCGGTGGTGCTCCAAACCGCGCCGACGGCCGTGGTGACCCTCGAGGTGGCCTCGAACGACGCCACCAAAGGCGTCGCCAGTCCAGCCATCCTGACTTTTGATGTGAACGATTGGTATGTGCCGAATACCGTAACGGTGACCGGCCAGGACGGCGCGGCGGAAGGCGGCTACAGCATTGTCCTGTCGCCCGCGAGCAGCGCAGACCCGGCCTACGAGGGCCTGGACCCGGATGATGTGGTAGCCAGCTCGCTGGCCGCCCGGGCGGCGGTGGTCTGGCCGATAGACTACGGCGTGCAGGTCAGCACGTCGCCGCCCCTGCAGGCGATGGTGACCAATACGATGGCCGGCAACCTGACAGTGACGTTCTACGGGCGGGTGGCGCCCACGGTGCATCCCGGGCCGGACTTCTGCATATCGGTCATGCCGGATACCCAGATGTACACGGGACGGCTTGGTGGCGGGCATGAGGACATGATGATTTCCCAGACCGAGTGGGCCATCAGCAACCGCGTGTCGCGGAATATCGCGTATGTGACGCAGCTCGGGGACATCTCGAACAACGGGGACAGTCCCTCCTACATTCAACAATGGTATCGCGCGACCAATGCGATGTACCGGCTGGAGGACCCGGCCCGTACGCAGCTTGGTGATGGCATCGCCTACGGCGTGGCGGTGGGCAACCACGAAATCACGCCGATTGGCCAAGCCGCCATCGGCACGACCTCCAACTACAACCGGTTCTTCGGGGTGTCGCACTTCTCCGGCCGCGAGTATTACGCGGGCCACTATGGCACGAACAACAATAATCACTTCGACTTCTTCAGCGCGGGCGGGCTGGATTTCCTGGTGTTGTATTTCGAGTACAACACCAATCCGCCTCCGGAATTGCTGGCGTGGGCCGACGAGGTGCTGGCCACCAATGCCCACCGGCGCGCCATTGCCGTGACGCACAATTTCGGGAACACCCAGACGCCGGTGGTTTGGAGCGCCCAGGCTCGTGCCATTTACGACGCGCTCAAAGGCCATACCAACCTGTTCCTGTTCCTGGGCGGCCATGTGACCGGACAGGGCTGGCGCGAGGATACCTACAATGGCCATACCATCCGGACCCTGGTGCAGGATTACCAGGGCTGGACCAATGGCGGCAACGGATTCTTGCGGATACTGGACTTCTCCCCCAGCAATAACGTGGTGGTCGCCCAATGCTTTTCGACGGTAACGGGAGAATACCTCACCGATGAGTTCAGCGAATTCTACTTCCCATACGACCTGCAGCCGACCGGCCCTGGCACGGCGACACCGTTCGTCGCGCTGGCCACGAACGCGGCGGCGCCCGGCGACGTGAGCGCCTGCTTGTGGTCCGGCTTGGAGACCAACAAGGCCTATGAGTGGTATGTGGCCGTGACCGACCAGTGGGGCGCCACCGTTGTCAGCCCCGTCTGGCGCTTTACCACGGCCACTACCAACACCCCGCCGTCCGTCGTCAACCTGGCAGGGACGGTCAGCGGCGACGGGCCCACCACCCTCGTGCTGCTGGCGAGCGATGCCAATGGCGATGCGCTGACGTTCCAGACCCACACGGTGCCGACGCAGGGCGTCATCGGGGATTTTGATCCGGCCACGGGCGCCTTCACGTATTGGCCGGCCTACGGCTACCGCGGGACCGACCGTTTCACCTTCAGCGCCAATGACGGGCAGGCCAACAGCGGCGTGGCCACCATGAACCTTAACGTCGCCGCGCCGCCGGATGCCGACACGAACGGCCTGCCGGACGCCTGGGAGGCCGCCTATGGACTCAGCGACCCGAACGACGATGCCGATGGCGACGGCCAGAGCAACCTCGCCGAATGCCAGGCAAATACGAACCCCACCAACGCCGCCTCCCTGCTTCAGATCACGGATTGGGTGCGGCTGACCAATGGCCACGTCAGCCTGGCTTGGCCTTCGATCGGCGGCGTGCGTTATCGCGTCCAGTTCCGCAACGGATCGGCGCTCGGCGGCGTCCAGGGCGCGTTCACGGACCTGGTCCGGCCGCTGACCAACGAGTTGGATTTCAGCCCCTACGGCGCCCCCGCCGCGCAGGCGTTCACCGACGACTTCACCCTCACCGGCGGTTCGCCGACCAACCATTCCCGCTACTACCGGATCAGAGTGGTGCGATGAAGTTTGCGGTCCTTTGCCCCAAGGGTGCATCGCCGCCCGGCGCGTTGCGCTGGCTGGTCCTGCTCGCGGTGCTGATCCCGGCGCTCGTCCGGCCACCCGCCGCCCGCGCCCACGGCGAGGTTCACTTGCTCATTCTGGAACTCACGCGGCAAATCGAGGCGGCGACCAACAACGCGGCGGCGCTTTACCTGGAGCGCGGCGAACTGCAGCGCGAGCATGGGATGTGGGACACTGCCGGCGCCGACTACGATCGCGCCGCACAGCTTGACCCGAACCTGCCTGGCGTGGATCGGTGCCGGGGCAGACTCCTGGCCGATCTCGGCCAATTGGAGGCGGCGCGAGCTATGTTCGACCAGGCGCTTCAGCGCAGTCCTGGAGATGGGGAAAGTTATGTTGGCCGCGCCCGCGTGCTGGCCAGGCTCGGCCAACGGCAGGCGGCCATAGCTGATTATTGGCGCGGGCTGGAACGGCTGCGGGAGCCGTCGCCGGATTACGTGGTGGAACTTGCCAGGGCGCTGGCCGCCGAAGGACAGGTCAAGGAGGCCCTGCGCGCTTTGGACGAGGGAATCAGGAAGCTGGGGCCGATCTTGCCGCTGCAGGGCTACGCGTTGGAGCTCGAACTCGGGCGCAAGGACAACGATGCGGCGCTCGCCCGCCTCGAGACGATCCTCGCGCGGGCCATGCGCAAAGAGACGTGGTTCGCGCGGCGGGGGGACATCTTCGTCGAGGCCGGGAAGGTCGCGGAAGCCCGGAAATCCTACGAAGCCGCGCTGACGGCCATAGATCGGCTGCCGGGACGGTTGCAGCAGGGACCGGCGATGGTGAAGCTGCGAACAGACGTTAATGTTGCGCTGGCCAGAATGACCAATGCGCCGTCGGTCAAACAATCCAAATAAGAGATATGTTTCGAATGCAAACCAAACCGGGCCTCGGAATTGCGGGGCGTATTTCTCTGACAAGGTGGCCGCTCGCGGCTTCTGCAATTGGAGCGCGGACATACGTGTCCGCGCGAAGGCGGGAGGGCGCCCGGGGCGGATTGCTGGCGCTGGCGGCCCTGAGCGGCCTGCTCATCGCCGGTCTGCCCCCCGTCCACGCGCAGGATCGCCCGGCGGCTGCCAACGTGAACGTGGTGCAGCTTGACTGGGATAACACGACCAACTCGGTCACGGTGACCACGACCCTCTCGCTCAATGGCCTGGTGATTCGCGAGGGGTCCAGCCGGGGAGATTTCAATGTGCAGGTGGGCGAATCGGCCGAGGATGATTATCTGGGCGGCGCCTGGCTTTCGTCGGTCAGCCAGAATGGCCGGGACAGCTATATCACCAATAATTATGCCGTCAGCTCCGCTCACGTGGCCGCCAGCGGCTGCCGGATCAGCGCCGCTGTGCCGACGGCGCCAGAGGCCGGCTCCGCCGTCGAATTCAATGTCAACGTCGCGGCGGCCTGGTTCCCTTATGCCGACTACCTCGCCGGTACGGCGCGCAATTCCGAGGGCGCCAACGGCGGCACCAATGACCTGTTCGTCGGGTCGCCCGGCCTGGTGCTGGGCACGCACTTCAGGGGCGTTGCCTCAGGCAAGTCTGTGGTGGACTTGAGGAGTCTGGGGGTTGATTCCCGGACCGACGGCGTGCTGTTGGTCAACCATGCCAAGGACGAGAACAACTTCGCGCTGTCGCAGGTCAACGCCAATGACGGCACCTGGAACGTGTTCCTGCGGGACAATGCCCAGTATTACTACACCAACTATGAGCAGGACCCGGTGGCTTTCGTGTTCATCCCCAAGACGAACACGACGCTGATCTCGGGGCGGTTTAACAGCGATGGCAGCCTTGCCGCTTTCAGCGGGGACACCCCGCAATTCACGGTTACGAACCTCAGCACCGGCCAATGGGAACTCAAGATTCCGGGGCAGCTCCCGGCGGGGGGCGTGCTGATCATTTCCGCCGAGGGCGGGGGCTATCAGAACGGGGATAACATCGTCAGTTACCAGGCTAACGCTGCCGGGGACGGCTGGGTGATCCAATCGCGCGACACGCCGAAGAATGGTTTGCAGACCCCTGTGGCGTCGGGCGGCGGACCCGAGGAGGTCGCGTCGTTCGTCTTTATCCCGGCGCCGGCCACGACGCTGGTGGCGCCCGACCCCCAAGCCCAGAACCTGGGGGCGTCGCCCATTCTGAAGGTGGCCGTTCCCGAGGCCGGGCCGGGCGATTTCACGGTGACCTTCTACGGGCGCGAAGCGCCCTCCCAGCCGATTGGCCCGGACTTCTGCATCGTGGTCATGCCGGATACCCAGAATTACGCGGCGCAGAGGAACGGCGGCACCAAGGAGATGATGATTGCCCAGACGGAATGGGCGATCAACAACCGGGCGGCACGCAACGTCGCTTATGTGGCCCAACTCGGAGACCTCGTCAACAACGGGGACACCCCCTCCTACATCTCGCAATGGTATAACGCGACTAACGCCATGTACCGCCTGGAGAATCCACCGCGGACCCAGCTTGCGGATGGCATGGCCTACGGCGTGGCGGTGGGCAACCACGAACAAACGCCGAATGGAGATGCCACCAGCGGGACCACTAGCAACTACAACCGGTTCTTTGGCGTGTCGCACTTTGCCGGGCGCGACTATTACGCGGGCCATTACGGGACCAACAACAACAACCACTACGATTTCTTCAGCGCCAGCGGCTTGGATTTCGTGGTGCTGTATTTTGAGTACGACACCACGCCATCGGCGGGAGTGCTGGCGTGGGCCAATGAGGTGCTGGTCACCAACCCCAACCGGCGGGCAATCGCGGTGACCCACTACATGGGCAGCGCTGCCACACCCAGCTCGCTCAGCGCCCAGGGCTCGGCGATCTATAACGCGCTCAAGGCCAACCCGAATCTGTTCCTGCTGCTCGGCGGCCACACTTGCGGCTCCAATAATGAGGGCGAAGGCTCGCGCTCGAACACCTACAATGGCAATACGGTCCGTACGCTCATCTCGGATTACCAATGCCGCACCAATGGCGGCAATGGTTGGATGCGGATCATGGACTTCTCGCCCAGCAACAACGTGGTGACCGTCCAGACCTACTCGCCCTGGACGGATGAATACGAGACCGACGAGGACAGCGAGTTCTTCTTCACCTACAATATGCATACTGGCGGCGGCGGCTCGCCCGGAACGCCCTACGCCGCCCTGGGCACCAACACCGGCGTCAGCCCCGGCAGCATCACCAGTCTCCCCTGGCCCGGATTGCAGGCCCATACGGCCTATGACTGGTACGTCGTGGTCACAGACGGGCTGGGCAACACCACCATGCGGCCCGCCTGGCGCTTCACCAACAGCTTCAATATCGCCCCGGTTGCCAGCAATCAGCTCCTGACCGTGGTCGGCGACGCCCCGATCTCGCTGGCTTTGTCGGCCTCCGATGACAACGGCGACGCGCTGACTTTTCGGCTCAACACCTTGCCGATCCGCGGATTGATCCTCGATTGCGACACCAACAACGGCACGCTGACCTACCTGCCGGCCCGCGGCTATCGCGGCACGGATCGGTTCATCTACCAGGCCAGCGACGGGCTGCTGAGCAGCCCGGCGGTGTCCATGAACCTGAATGTGACGGCGCCGCCGGATACAAATGCAAACAGCCTGCCCGATGTCTGGGAGGCTGCCTATGGCGTGTCGGATCCCAGTGCCGACGACGACGAGGACGGCCAAACCAATCTGCAGGAGTATTGGGCGGGCACCAACCCCACCAATGAGGCCTCGGTGTTCCAGATCGCCGATTGGCTGCGGCTGACCAATGGGCACTTTAACCTCGCCTGGCCTTCGATCGGCGGCACCCGCTATCGGGTGCAGTATCGAAATGCGACCACAAACAACGGCGCCCGGGGCACCTATACGGATATTGTCCGGGCGCTGACGAACGAGCTGGATTTGAGCCCTTATGGCGCGGCTTCCACGCAGTCGTTCACGGATGACTTTACCCTGACCGGGGGCGCGCCGCCAGGCGGCTCGCGCTACTACCGGGTCAGGCTGGTTCAGTGAATCTCCCGCGCGGCCATGCGCGGGACCGGCTGGCGTCATTGAGGGTGAGTCGAGAGCGGGCGCGGTTGAAAGCCGCCTCGCAGTCGGGTTGGATGTGATAATTGCGGACGGTGAGAGCAGAAGACAGTCAAACGATCCATAAAGGCAGTCTATGAAAGACGCGGTTGCAGTATTATTCCTCATGTTGGGAGCAAGCCTGTTGCCGGTGGCCGCGGACCCCGTGGCGCCCGTGCTGGTTTCGCCCGCCAGCAATGCCCTCAACGTCACCACCTCTCCCACCCTCCAAGTCGCGGTTCCCGACCCCAACAGCGGCACCCTGACCGTGAGGTTCTATGGCCGCCTCGCGCTGAAACCCGGACCGGATTTCATGGTCGCGGCCTTGCCTGATTCCCAAAATTATTCCTCAGGCTTGAATGGGGGCACGGTCGCCCTGTTCACGGCGCAGACCAGTTGGATCGCGGCCAATCGCGCCGCGTCCAACTTCGTTTACGTCGCGCATCTGGGCGACATCGTAAACTACGGCGATAACAACGGGCCTTGGTACTGGAACGAACTGTCTGACTGGCGGGACGCCACCAACGCTCTCTACCGGCTGGAGAATCCCACCACGACCGGCCTCCCCAACGGCATTCCCTACGGCGCCGCCGTGGGCAACCACGAACAGTCCCCCAACGGCGACCCGGACGGCACCACGACCTACTACAACCAGTTCTTTGGCGTGTCTCATTTCACCGGCCGCCCCTACTACGGCGGGCATTACGGCAGCAACAACGACAACCATTTTGACCTGTTCAGCGCCAGCGGCCTGGATTTCATCGCCATCTACATGGAATACGACCTGGCGGCGAACCCGCTGGTGCTCGACTGGGCCAACAACCTGCTGCACACCTACTCGAACCGGCAGGCCATCGTGGTGAGCCATTACATTGGCCGCGCCACAACCCCCTCGACGTTCTCGGATCAGGGGGCGGCCATCTACACCGCCTTGCGCACCAATGCCAACCTCTTCCTCATGCTCAGCGGGCATGTCGCCGGCGAAGGATCACGGGCGGACGTCTTCAATGGCCACACGGTCCAAACGCTGGTGTCGGATTACCAGTACTATGACAATGGCGGCAACGGCTTCATGCGGCTCATGCAGTTCTCCCCCAGCAACAGCGTGATCCGCGTCAAAACCTACTCGCCCTGGCTGGACCAATTCGAGACCGACGCCAACAGCCAGTTCACCATTCCTTACTCCATGTCGCCGTCGGTGGCGGAGTCCGATACAAACTTCACGGCGCTGGGCACGAACTTCGAGGTAGTTTCCGGCACCACCAACGGTTGGGAGTGGTCCGACCTGCTGCCCAATCACACCTACGAATGGTATGTCACGGTAACGGATTCATCGAACCACACGGTCACGGGCCCAACCTGGCGGTTCACCACCCGGCAGGAAAGCGCTCCCCGCGGCGTGTCCGCCGGGTTGTTGCAGGTATCCCAAATCCCCGGCTTCAGCGGGGAAGATGGTAACACAAATTGCCAAGTCACCTTGACGCTGGGCGTCAACAACTTCCAGGTCGGCAGCTTTAACCGCGGCGACTATAATGTGCAGGCGGGCTGGTCGGCAACCGATGACCCGGCGCTGGGCGTCCTGATCAGTTCGGTGGCCCAGAATGGGCGCGACAACGTCGGCTACGGCTCCAACATCTATTCCACTTGCGCCATAGCGACCAACTCCAACGGTTCTTACCGAATTGTCAGCCAGGCTTCCACCAACGGCGCTGCCGGCGACGGCTACGAATACAATGTCAACGTGGCGGCGGCCTGGTTCCCCTACAAGGAATACCTGGGCGGCTTTGTGCGCAACAGTCCCGGCACCAACAGCGGTGACTGGAATCTCTTGACCGGATCGCCCGGCTTGGTGCTGGGCACGCATATCCTCTCGCTCGGCGACGGCGAGGGCGTGGTGGACCTGACCAGCCTGGGGATAGACTCGCGCACGAACGGCATACTCCTCGTCAATCACGCCAAGGACGAGGGCAATTACGCCACGTCGCTGGCCAACCCCACCAATGGCACCTGGAGGGTGTATGTCCACGACAATTCGGTGAACGGCACTGACTGCGAGCAGGACCCGTTCGCCTTTGTCTATATTCCGCGCACCAATACAGCGGTCATTTCGGGCCGGTTCCTGGCCAATGGCACGCCGGCCATTTACAGCGGCACGACGCCGCAGTTTACCGTCACCAACCTTGCCGCGGGACGATGGGAACTCAAAGTCCCGGGATACTTCACCACGAACGGTGTCCTGATCCTTTCGGCCGAAGGCGGCGGGACCTATAACGGGGACAACATTGTCACCTATGAGGCGAATACCACCAAAGACGGCTGGATTATTGAATCCCGCGACCTGCCGGCGTGCAATTTGCAGACCCCGACCGGGGACTCGGTGGCATCGTTCGTCTTCATTCCGGCGCCGCCGGCGGGGCTTACCTTGAGCGAGACGAACCTGGTGACGACTGAAGCGGGGGGCACGGCTACCTTTACCGTGAGGCTCGCCACGCAGCCATCCGCCAATGTCGTGGTTGCCCTGGCTTCGGGCGATACCAGCGAGGGGACCGTGTCGCCAGCCAGTCTCACCTTTACTCCCGAGAATTGGGACACCGCGCAGATGATCGTGGTTGCCGGCGTGGATGATTCGTTCAACGACGGCGACATCCATTACGCCCTGACCTGCACCGTGAGTTCAAGCGATCCCCTCTACGGGGTGGTCACGCCCGTCATGATTACCGTGACCAACATTGACAACGAGGAAGGGCTGACGCTGCCCTCGGGAACCTTGTACTACGCGGTGGGAACGCCGGCCATCGTGCTTGATGGACGGGCCGCTGTCTTTGATCCGGAAACGCCGGTTTACAGCGGGGGTTCGCTGACGATCACGCTGACGGCGAACGGCACTTCGGATGATCGGCTGGAAATCCGCCATACCGGCACGGGCGCGGGCCAGATCGGAGTCTCCGGCAGCACGATCACTTACGGGGGGACGGCGGTGGGCACATTCGCCGGCGGCACCGGCACCACGCCGCTGGTCGTTACCTTCAACAGCGCGATGACCCGCCCGGCGGCCGAGGCACTGGTGCGCTCGGTCACCTTCCGCAACGTCAACAGCGAGCCTTCGCTCAACCCCAGAACGGTCAGCGTCGCGCTTCGGTATGGCAACGGCTTCACCTGCAGCGCCAGCAAGAGCATCGTGGTGGGGCAACTGCATGCGTCCGATTTCCAGGAGGGGGTGGATGGCGGCTACGGTGCTTATGCGGGCGCCGCCAACCTCGAGCTGTACCAGGTTAACGCGAATGTCTGCTATCCCTCCGGCCACAGCGCGACCGGCATGTGGGTGGATTACCCGGACGCCAATAACGCCTGCCACCTCCTGTTGCGCTTCGACAACATCATCGGCAGCGGCCTTGGCCAGATTCCCTCCAACGCGATCGTCGTTTCGGCGGAGCTCATGCTGTATATCAGTGACACGGGTGACGGCACCCCGCTCTTCCGGATGCTCCGGTCCTGGAACGCCGCGACCGACACCTGGAATTCGCTCGGCGCGGGCATTCAGACCAATGACGTCGAAGCCCGCAGCCTCTTCGAGTCGCAGCTCGGGAGCTATGACGGCCCGAACACCGGCACCGGCGCGATCTCGACGGGCGTGATGCCCGACGTTCAGGCCTGGGTCAACGGCCAGACCAACTACGGCTGGGCGATGGTCGGCTGGACCACCAACGCGAACGGCACCGCCTTTATCCCCTCCCAATCCACGAATCTCACCGCCCGGCCGCGCCTGCGGGTCAAATGGCTCCCGGCGGGCACCGCCCTGGCGAGCTTCCGCCAAGGGGTCAATGGCTATGCCCATGCGCAAGACACGCGCATCCGGGAGAATGCGCCGGACGCCGATGCGTCGGCGGTCACCAGCATGTACGTGGACGCGGGGGTGACGAGCACGACCGACCCGGAGCAGATTCTCCTGCGCTTTGACAATATCCTGGGTCTCGCCACCAACCAGGTGCCGCCCGGCGCGCGCGTGGAAGTCGCCGTGCTCGACCTGGCCAGCGTCGTGGGCAATGCCTCCGGTGCCGGCGGCAATATCCATGCGCTGCTGCAGCCGTGGCAGGACACCAACTCCACTTGGGAGTCGTGGCTCGAGGGCATTCAGGCCGACGGCTTAGAAGCCGCTCTCACTCCCACGGTGATGCTTGGCAACGCCAGCCTCACACCCATTGTGCAGGGAGGATTCCACTCGCTGGACGTTGCCTCCGACGTTCAGGCCTGGGTAAGCGGGACCCGAACCAACTATGGCTGGGTGGGATTGCCCTGGCCGGGCGGCACCGATGGGTGGGGCATGGCCACCTCCGAATCCTCGGTCGAGCGGAACCGCCCGCAACTGCGCGTGTATTATACCGTGGTTTCCAACCCGCCGCCGGCGATCGTTTTGACCACGCCTGCGAACAATGCCAGCTTCGCTGCGCCAGCGATCGTCAGTCTAGCGGCGGCCGTTACGACCAATGGCAATACCATCAACTACGTATCCTTCTACGATGCGACGACCCTGCTGACCAACATCGCTAGCTCGCCTTATGCCTGTTCCTGGACCTTCCCGCTGGTGGGCACCAATACTCTCTGGGCTCAAGCGGTCTATGGGACCACGAACAAGGTGAATTCAGCCACCAACACCATTGCCGTCACCAGCTTGCCGCCGGTGATCGTGCTGACTCTGCCGACGAACAACGCCAGCTTCAGGGCGCCTGCCACGATCAGCCTGACGGCTGTAGTTACCAGCAACTACCATGCGATTGAATATGTCGGCTTCTACCATGAAGGGACGAACCTGATCGCCAATATCACCACCGCGCCCTATGAGTGTTTATGGACTAATGTTGGCGCCGGGCTCTACGATCTCACCGCCCGCCTTGCCTGCAACACCGGTTTGACCGTGGATTCGGCAGTTGCCACCGTGACCGTCACCAACTGTCTGCCGCCAGGCATTGAGACCCAGCCGCTGGACCAAATCCGCGGCCCGGGCGGGAGCGCCTTCTTCCAGGTTGCCGCGGCCAACGCGACCACCTACCAGTGGCGGTTTAACGGTGAGGATATCTCCGGGCAGACGGACGCCGTATTGACCCTCACGAATATCCAGATGGCCGACTTTGGAACTTACACCGTCCTGGCGAGCGGCGGCTGCGGCGACATTCTTAGCGCCCCAGCCCGGCTCACCCTGGCCACCCCGCCCGCGATCACTTCGCCCGTGTACAACCTGGGCCTCTTCAGTTTCACGTTCACCAGCCAGGTGGGGCCGGTCTATTGGGTGGAGTATCAGAACAACCTCGGAGAGCCGACTTGGCAATTGTTGACGAATGTGCCCGGCACTGGCGAGTTCATCACCGTCACCGATTATGTAATGACCAACATTTCCCGGTTCTATCGTGTTCATGCCCAATAAGTCTTGCCCCGCATGGGGGGAGCTGGCCGCGCCGTGAGGCGGAGACTCCAGCAGAACTTCCTGGCGATGCATTTGGCTGACGACATATGAGAACGATTACGCTGAATGGCTACTCAGATGAGCAACTGCGCCTGGCTGCGCGCCTGTATTATGTTGACGGCTTGGGCCAGAGCGAGGTCGCGCGGTTCGTGAAGGTTTCCCAGGCCAAAGTGTCACGGCTGCTCGCGGCGGCACGCGAGCGCGGCATCGTGCGCATCTCGGTGGCGGAATACGAGCCGCGCCACGAAACTCTGGAGCGCACCCTGTGCAAACAATTCGGCTTCGGCGCCGTTGCCGTCATCAAAACGCCCGAGGGGGCGACTGCCGAGGATGCCCGGCGCGCGGTTGGCCACTTTGGCGCTCCGTTCGTGGCGGACCTGCTGGCGCAGGACGCGGTTGTTGCTATTGCGGGCGGCCGCTCCATACGCGAACTGGTGCGTCAGTTGGCTGAAGACGAAAACCGGCACCTGACGGTGGTCCAGGCCATGGGCAACATTGATTCCCATGTCGGTTCCGAAGACGCGCTCGAGCTGGGCCGTGTTCTCGCCCGCCGCAGCGGCGGCTCTTTCGTCACCCTTAACAGCCCGGCGTTCGTTTCCGACCGCAAGACCCGTGATGCGTTCCTTGCTTTGCCTCCAATCCGTTCTGTCCATCAGCGCCTCGCAGAGGCCGATGTCGCTCTCGTCGGTGTCGGCACCCTCGACAATTCTGTCTTTGCCGCCCGCGGGGTCTTAACTCCCCGCGACATGGACGAGCTGGCTGGCTGCGGCGCCGTCGGTGAAATCTGCGGCCGCTTCTTCGACCGAAACGGGCGGGAATGTGACTCGCCCTGGCGCGACCGCGTCGTCAGCATTGGCCTGGAACAACTGCGCCGGATTCCCAAGGTTATCGGTATTGTTGCAGGCGGCGACCGTTCCGCCGCCATCGCCGCGGCCGCCCGAGGCAATCTGCTCAAAGCTTTGGTCACCGATGAGAGCTTAGGTCAGTTCCTCGCCCGTGCGGCTGCTCTGCCCGCCCGCCCCGCTGCTAAGGCATGAGGGCTTAACCCGACTTTCGCTACCGGCGGGCGGTTTAGGTTTTTTGGGGGTAGGCAGGCTGCGAGTTTTCTAGGAAAACATTGGGTTGTTGGCGTGAAACGGTGTTTGGTGCAGACCTACCCCCTTCCCAGGCTG
>Ga0209201_1002249_pt1 | contig 19355 bp, 13 predicted proteins | sample AD_UKC055_MetaG_FD_184411 | JGI IMG/M metagenome (GOLD analysis project Ga0209201, IMG submission 184411) | Active sludge microbial communities of municipal wastewater-treating anaerobic digesters from USA - AD_UKC055_MetaG (SPAdes) (version 2) | ecosystem: Engineered > Bioreactor > Anaerobic >...
GTTCCCTGCCATTACCAATTGTACTGTGCCAAAGAATGGCATGATAAACATGCTTTTCTGGTTGTCGAGATTCTGCCGGATGCCTTCAGAGACCGATACCGTACTCCGTTTCAATTCCAGTACTCCCAAAGCAATGCCATTAACGTAGATTACAATATCAGGACGTTTCCTGTTTTCTCCTTTGATGGATACCTCTTCAGCAATGGCAAAATGATTGTTTTGAGTTTGCTCCCAATCGATTAACCTGACCGTCTGGGTGTTTTCACCAACATCTTCCCTGACCTTTGCACCATACCTTAGAATCGTATATACATCCTTGTTGATGCCATACAGGTTTTTGTTCTGAACCCCGGCAACCTTCTTCAGTTCATAGATGGCTTTTTTTATCAGAGTCTGGGTATAACCATTTTCCTGAAGGTAATTCGAGAGCAAATCTTCTTCAATATTGCTGTTATCCGGACGGTCGTGCCAGTTGCCCAGATAGGTGTAACCCAAACCATCAGGCTTGGTGAACAGAGTAATGACCCTGTCCTGCGTAATGCGTTCTATATCACCAACGGGACTCATACCAATCGTATTTTACCGGTTAATAATGTCTGCATCATGCCTTGTTTAATCTGCTTAATCTTGTTTAATTTCTTTTCTAACGCATATATATCTGCATCCATGTCAGTTAGGATTGTGGCTATATGGTTCTGTTTTTCAAAATTGGGCAAAGGCATTTCAATCTTATTAATATCAAAATGAGACAGATGCTTTACAGTTGTACTACTCGTTCTTACTTCAATTTCTTTTAATTCTTTAAGTAAAGTGAAAGATAAAAAAGGAATAGATATTTCTTTTATTTTTAGGACTCTGCCAACTCGTTGATTAAGTAATGCATTTCCTTTTTTCCAAAGAACTGGTTCAAAATCACCATCCATTCCAATAAGCAAATCATCATTCTGAACAATGAATTCCTTTGCATAATCCCCTGAATAATATACAATTGAATCATCACTTCTCAAATCTCTATTTTTAATTAGTCGTTGTCCCTTGGGATTATCTGAAAAGTATTCTGATGAAAACGGAAATCCAGTCTGAAGCCTTATGAAATCCCCCAATTTCTTGATTCCCCAACCATTTCTGGGTTTCAACAACTCCTGCATCACGCCCTGCTTGATGTTTCGTTTCTTGGCGATGAGTTTTTCAAGATTTTCAATGAGGGCATCGGTATCGGAAAGGGCAGTGGCAATGGCTGTTTGTTCGGATTTGGTTGGAAGTGGGAATGAAATGGACTTAATATCATCTTTGTATAACGCACCTAATGTTGAACTGGCATTTTTCTCAACTAACAATCTGACCCCAATTGGCGAAATAAAAAAGCAGTACAAATAAAATGGTAATACTCTTTTGTTTAATTTCAATAAATACAAATTGGGCGCTAAAGTTGCGAATTCAGTGCGCATTTTAAAATAATACACCTTCCCAATCTCACCCCTTTTTGTAATAAGTACCTCATCACCAAAGAGTTTTGTTTTCCTTAAAAACTGATATGTTTCTTTATCAACGTATTTAATATCTTTCCCCTTGGTTCTGTTTTCAAGGTCGGTCGCTCTTACAAACCATGCGAAATTCTCAGTATCATATATATTTACATTATTGGCAATAGACTCAAAACTCCCGTTGGCTTCATAATCTGTTAATAAGTCTAAGCAATCATTCAATTGGACAAACTCCCAATCTTCTGGAACTATCCCGAAATCTGCGCCATTATAATCTTGATTAGTTAATTCCATTGTAATTGATTTATGCGTCTTTGAAGGATTTTAAGTCTGTTAATTAGTTCATCAAATGGCAATGCTTCACCGTATATCATATTCTCCTTCATTTCATTGTAATCTGCTTCCCAATCCGGTAATACTGTATCAAGTGGGATGAATTTAATCTTTTCGGGACTATGATTGGCAAAATCAACACCTGATATACGGCTGAATTTGCTGCGGTGTGCCACAATGGTGTTGTATAAATCCGGATTATTGAGTGCAATACCTGCGTAATCCGTTCGGCTCAGTATTTCAATATCGTATAAGTGTCTGCTCAAACCATCCACACGTCTCTTTTCCTGTGACTTCTGAAACTCTTCATGTAACAGGAATATCTTCTCTAAAAAAGTACGTTCCGGGTTAACGGTTGGAATTGTTATGGGTAGGTCAGAAAATGGTTGTCCGGTATAATTTTCAGCGACCATGGTGGCAAAGGTGCAGTCAGTAAACGGTTCTTTCAGTGAACGGCTGCCTACCTCAACCAGCACTCCCGGTTTTAAATAGGTGTCTTCTTCAGTTAGTTTTGGGTAGTACACTTCAATTACCATGGGGTCTTGGTCATGGTTAGGTACTTCCCGGTATTTTATCGTCACATTTGTAAAACCTACTTCAGTGAACTTTTTCTGCAGTTCGGCAGTAAATTTCTCAGTAAGATACTCATACGATTTTCTTCTCAACCTGCGAACATCAGCATTTTCCAGTTCACCGGAGAATCCCAAATACTCCCTGTCCAATGCCAAATCAATGTCTTCTGAAAATCGTTGAATTAAGTTCCAACCTTTGCTGAGAGAAGTCCCGCCTTTAAAAACGAGTGACCCAGCACAATCCATATTATTGATGACAGCAAGCGTATGCACCACCCACCAATCCTTTTCCACAGCAAACGGAAGCAAACCACGACTCCTGCCTGTTTCAGTGAATATTCTGAGTTTGGTTTCATCCGGCAGTTTTAACCATTCGTTCAAATGTGAAAAGTCGTGCATGGGTTTCTGCATCTTTCAGGGTTTTAATAGTTTTCTAATCCATTCGGGTGCTATTTTCAAATCGTGCTGCATGTGAAACGGTTTCTCCTGTTTCAATAGTTCCCTTATTTTGCCCAGTTCCTCTTCGGTTACCTTATCCTTGCCAATGGTTTTCAGTGCCTGAATAGCCAACCTGCTGATTTCACCAATGGCAGAGAGGTTTCTGGCACTTGCCCGCTTGAAGGTGATGGTTTGTTTCCCTACTTTGATTTTGCGTGCAGTGCTGTCGGTGTAATAAACCACATTCATCGGAACTTGGGTGCTGAGTCCCAGTTTATACATGGCATAACTGCCGGTTGGGACAATTCTGGCTTTATCCCGTTTGCGGATGGCTTCGGCAATCTCTTCAACTCCCGGTAATACGATACCCAGCACCTTATCTTTCTCCGGACGTACATAAATTCCGGTAGCCACCCGATGGAGTTCTCCCGATTTCATCAATCGAACCAGTGCCTTTCCTACCGTTTGTGCACTTCCGAAGTCAGAAAAATGCTCAGGGAAAAAGAGCGCACCCCTCTTGGCTTTTTTTACTTTTTTAAGTATTTGTTCTTCAATGCTTAAAATCATAATATATGCGATATATTGCCGTAAATTAAGCAAATATTTTCGTCAAAAACTAAAATCGAATCCCATTTTTACAAGATGCTCACGAACTTTGGTTTCATAACCGGTTACTTTCCCGGAAATATCCGATAGGGTGCTTTCGTATCGTTCGGAAAGTTCTTTGATACGCTGAGAGAGTTTCTGTGTGATGCGTTCCACTTCTGTTCGAATCTCTTTTTCAATGGTGGTCATCCATTTATCATCCACCACGAGTACTTTTATTTCTTCCTGTGTGAGGTTTTTGTATTTCTCCAGCAGTTCTTTATCCATTAAAACTTCCGATTCTTTTATTCTTTTCCCAAGTGTTGCCTCAGCCTCTGACAACTCAAGATATTTCTGAAGAACTTCCAGTTCATCGGCATAGTCCGCATCACCCGTTATCTCTTTCATCCGCTTCTGAACACCGGCTTTGGTTACTTTATCCTTGTCGTTTTTGGCATCAGCGAGAAGACCTTCCTCTCCGCCATGCTCTTCTTCCAGTTCAATAAGTTGTTGCTTTAAGGCATCCCGGTCGGTTTCAAGTTTTTCGAGATGCTCCTGTTCGGATTGGAAAAATTTATTGATAACAAGATTCTTTGGCAGCAAATCACAAGTCCATGTCTTTCTCTTTTCATCCATTGAAATAATTGCTTTCCAACCCTCATCGGCAATCTGGTACACGTCATCCTGCATGATGGTTTTCCAGTAATTCAACAGGGTCTGGTAAATGTCAAATTTATCAAGAAGCGGAATCTCAGAGAACTTAATTAAAAGGTCTTCTGATAAGTACCAGATGGTTTCTTTCGGTTTTACGCCCGAATCAATCTGTTTAAGGTAGGGGACATGCTTTTCCCGCCATGAAGCAACCACCTCATCCACCTTTATCGAGTATGCCCCAAAATCCGGATGCTCAACAATGGTTTTCTTCAACATGGCAGGTTCAACCAGCAGGTCATAGAATCCGCTGCGTGCAGCATGCCTGAAAAGAGTTTGTTTCAACGTTGGAAATGCATTCCAGTATTTGTTCAGATTATTCACATCCTTTTCGGGGATACCCCCCAGAAGATGTGCTTCTATGTTGTGGATATCTTCCTCTTCTTCATTCTGAGTGTTAATATACCTTGGAATGTTGAGATTAAAATCGTTTTTCGGGTCGCTTATTTCACTTAAAAGAACCATACGGCTGTATTTAGGTACTTCTAACTGGTTATTGAACACGTCAACGATTTTATGAATATCCTGTTCCCTCAGCCGGTTCTTGTTGCCATCTTTAATGAATTCGTTACTGGCATCAATCATGAAAATACCCGTACGGTTACCTGCATTCTCTTTATCGAGCACGATAATGCATGCCGGAATACCTGTACCATAAAACAGGTTGGTGGGCAATCCGATAATTCCCTTTATATAACCACGCTTAATGATGTTTTTCCGAATCTGACCCTCTGCACCACCCCGGAACAAAACTCCGTGAGGAAGGATGATTGCCCCCTTCCCGGTGCTTTTAAGCGACTTTAACATGTGGAGCAGGAATGCATAGTCACCATTCTTCTTGGGCGGGATTCCGTCTTCAAACCTGCCGAATTCATCATTGGCAGGGTCAAAACCGTTGCTCCATGCTTTGGTGCTGAATGGCGGATTGGCAACACAAAAATCGAAGGTTTTAAGTTTGCCGTCCGGGTTTTTGAAATGCGGTTTTGACAGGGTGTTATCCTGCCAGATTACTGCTGAAGGGTTATCGTGCAGAATCATATTCATCTTTGCCAAAGCAGCCGTAGCATTATCCATCTCCTGACCATAGATGGTTACGCCACGCTCGCTTTCATCTGCTGCCTTCAGAAGCAAAGACCCACTACCGCAGGTCATATCGTAAATTGTCTGGTCCTGGCTTTTTGCTTTGCTAATGCCGATGACCTTTGCCATTACTCTTGAAACCTCTGCCGGAGTATAGAACTGTCCCTTGCTTTTACCGGATTCAGTGGCAAAATTACGCATCAGGTATTCATAGGCATCGCCCAGAAGGTCATCACCCTCTGCCCTGTTTTTGCTGAAATTCAGGCTGGGGTGTTCAAATATGCCAATAAGGTTTGACAACCGGTCTTGTTTTTCTTTTCCTTTTCCAAGTTTATCGTCATCATCAAAGTCAGCAACATCAATTACACCTTTCAACTCATTTACTTCGGCAAGATTTGCAATGATTGTGTTGATGCCTTCACCGATATCCTTGCTGCCCTTCAGTGCGACCATATCCCGGAAACTACCCCCTTTGGGAATTTCTATGAGCGCATCTTCCTTGCCTTCATACCTGTCGGAAACATATTTCATGAACAGCAAAACCAGCACATAATCTTTGTATTGGGAAGCATCCATGCCGCCACGCAGTTCATCGCAACTCTTCCACAGGGATGAATAGAGTTCACTTTTTTTAATTGCCATAGGTCTAATAATCAGTAAGTACTATAGATTCACAAAAAACATTAAAACTACGAATTATTATCGTTATAAATATGTGTTTGCAAACACCCCCCAAACCCCTCAGCGACCATTCTATGGGTGCTATTGATAGCAAAAGATTCAGATTTTAATTTTATCTGTAGCATCCGGATTTAATTTCTTATCGGCATACGTATTCAGTGTACTGACCAGTTTATGCCCCGTCATTGGCATTATCTCACTCAATGGAGTATTCTGATTAATAAGAAGTGTTATAAATGTACTTCTGGATTTATGGACGGTTATAAAATCCCTTTTTTTACCTGTTTTGGTTAATTCCTTTTTGTTCTTCACATACGTTTTCTTGTAATCACTTTTTAATAAATCGTATTTCCTGAATATTGCTTTAAGTTCCCGGTTCAGGTATGCATTTGTATATTGAGGTATTTCATTATTATACCTTTCCAATATTTCAAGTGCAGTTTTGTTTAGCGGGACATTTATTTCCGTCTTTGTCTTCTTGTTTACCTTAATGAGGATATTATCTTCAATCCGGGCATTTTCAATCTCTTCATAATCGCAATACCTCATGGCAGTCATGATTAAGAAAATGAATACATCAATTATGGTTCTTTCGAACTTATCGTACTTGTCGCAATAATAAATTTCCCTGATTTCGTTCTCTGTGAGGGTAACAACCTGAGACCTGTGCTTGGGTATGCTGAATTTGAACATTTTACTTTTAAATATGGCAACTTCATTGTCTTGCAGGTAACGTAAAAATGCTTTCAGTATGCTGATGTTTTTACTTACAGTATTATCAATATGTCCAATCTTGTAAGAGTAATCCCGAAAGTCATAGAAGAAATTTAAATCATTCAGTTTTTCAAGAGTAAGGTTGTATGTCTCATTAAACTCTTTCATGTTTTTATGAAGGCTGTTATATACCCGCTGGCTGTTATAATGCCCCCCCAGTTCCTTTCCTTTCTCATTAATAAAGTCTTGGAAGTAATCCATTACCGTTTTCTCCGGTTTAGCATTCGGGCTTGACTTAATTTCAAGTTTTGTCTCCTTCCGAAGGTACTCCAAACATCCTTGTTGATTTGGTTCACGTCCCCATACCCTACACATATGAATATAAGACCCTACGCTGTTTAACCACTTGCGAAATTCGATATTACCGTATTGTTCCTCGAAACTCAATTCTTTTCCCATCGTTTTCGGGTCATACTGAATATTCGTATTAACCAGAATCCTATTGTTCCTAAATTTATAATACACACAAACATATGTGTATTTACCTGATTTGTTGAACTTTATAACAGGAACTTTCATTTGTGACTGTTTTTCACAAATTTAAAATAATATTTTGAACTTTTTTGCACACATTTTGAACTTTTTGAACAAATAATTTTTCATATAAAATTGATTTTCAATGTTTTTACTATAAACATTTTAATTAAAAAAACATTTGTTTTAATTTAAATGTTTATGTATTGATTTTCAATTGATTAAGCAATTATGTAGTAGTTCTGGTGGGGCTACCAGTAAGTGCGGGAGTTGATGCAAATGCGAAAGCAGGAGCGTAGTTCCCGCTCTTTTTTTGTACTGGAGATCCTGACCATACTGGGATTTCTTCTGAACATAGCCCCCGGGGTCTCTCTGGTTATTGGCTTCTTTCCCTGGTATCAGGTCAGTAAAAACTCTTCAGGCACTTTTGTCAGGCGCGCTATGTCCTGTATCTTCCCTCTGACGTCAAATCCCGAACTGCACTTTACGCTGCATGATTCACAGTCAGCGCAGGGCACTGACGGCAGCCCTGATGCCTCCAGGGTGTTCCTTGCCTGCAGCAGGTTCCCGTACCCGTATGCATACATATAACCCCGCATTATCGTTGGTATGTCAAGCCTGGCGGGGCACTGGGGCAGACACTCTCCGCACTGCTGGCAGTAGAGTCCTGTTTCTGAAAATGCAAGAGCGTTTTCAAGATCTGCAATCTCCTCTTCAGTCATCTTCAGGTTTTTGATCATTGCCAGGTTCTTCTGCATCTGTTCAACTGTTGTCATGCCGGAAACGATTGTCGATATGTTGGCATTTTGCAAGACCCATTTCAACGCTGCGTCAGAATTGATTCCGGGTCCGCTCTTGTTCCGGAATGCACCGGCGGTAGTCTTCATTGCGACAATGCCCATCCCTGAAGCTACAGCCTTTGCGATGGCGTCGTCAAGAGCCTCCTTGTTCTGTGACTTGAAGTTGTATGAGATCATCGCGACATCATAGATGCCGGTTGAGGCAGCTGCGATGAGTGTTTCCTCAATGCCGCCGTGTGAGGCTATGCCGGTAAATCTGACTTTACCCGACTCTTTGAGCTGTTCCATTGTCCTGAGAATCTCCTCGTTGCACACAGTCTCCTTTTTGGAAGCAAAGGGAAAGAGTATGATATCAATCTGTTCAAGCCCGAAACGCCTGAGGCTGCCTTCCGCCTTCTCCAGGTATGCCCTGGCATTGAACTTGTCACTTAGCAGGCCTGTGCGGTTATCGTGCTCGTTGCATGGAGCTGCAGTGGCCACAACGAAGGAGTCTCTGGGGAAATCCTTAAGTGCTTCGCCGACGATGATTTCGTTATTCCCCTCACCATAATAGGTGGCTGAGAAGAATAGTTTAATACCTGCATTGTATGCCCCTTTGACAAAGCCGGGAGTAATTGTGCCACCTGCACCAAGACTGATAAGCGGTGCCTTTATTCCCGTACGGCCCAGCACTCTTGCCGGCAGGTCAGCCTGGGAGGCTGTTGCTGCAGCTGTAACGGGGGAGCCTTTTGTCACACCGGGGATCAATGCCGCTGCGGAAACACCCAGTAAGCCTTTCTTCAGAAATTCACGACGGTTGTTGTTCATGATGCAGTTTTTTTGTTACAGAAGGTAATTCAGTCTCTTGTATTTAAAAATATCCATCTCCTGTTTGCTAATTTATCAAAAACTGAATATCAGATGCATTTACTGTCTGGCAATTTCCCCCGCTCCTCGGAAAATTGTAAATTCACGGAACAAAAAACAGGTATTATGCTTAAAGGTATTTCTCCCCTCATTTCTCCCGATCTGCTTAATGTGATGGCCCGGATGGGTCACGGTGACGAGCTGGTTCTGGCTGATGCCCACTTCCCTGGTGAAAGTATCGCTAAAAGGGTTGTCAGGGCCGACGGCCTCCGCATTGCCGATCTTCTTGAGGCCATCATGCCGCTTTTCGAGCTTGACAGTTATGTGCCACACCCGCTTATCATGATGGAACCTGTTCCGGGCGATTCACTTGATCCCGGTGTTGAGATTTCATACCTGGAACGGATCATGAAAGAAGTACCGGTTGTTCCGCCCGTGAAAAGGATTGACCGGTTCGCCTTCTATGAACGTGCAGCCAAAGCTTTTGCCGTGGTAATGACCGGAGAGATTGCCAAATACGGGAATATTATTCTCATCAAGGGTGTAACACCCATGTAGAAAAAAAGCCCCGGAACAAAAACCCGGGGCTTTTACCTGATAACCGGAACTCAACACCGGCAAGGTATCCCTCAAATCACTAACCAACCTATTTAAGTAACCACATAAGCTTGTTGATCTCATCATAACCCTCATACTGCCTGTTAAGGGCTTCAATGAGGTTTTCCCTGTTGTAATTGGTTTCCGATGAAGGATACAGCCACCTCATCGGGAGACCGTCCGGGTTGTTCTCGTTAAGGCTTGTTGCCGGATTAATCGGGAATTCGGGATAAGCGGTTCTCCTGTACTCAAAGTAGCTGTACTGTGCATCCTGCATAAAATTGAGGAGGTAACGCTGCATCCAGATCTGCTTCAGCTGATCTGCAGGATCAGCCTTGAAAGCAGCTTCGCCGGCGAAGTAACCGTCAATATATGCCTGGTTGATCGGCATAGTGTGTGCATAGTTACTGTTAACCGCAAGGAAATGCCCCAGAGCAGCTTTGACTCCCTGTTCATAGTACTCCTGTGCCGTACCTGAGGTGATCCATCCGAGGATTCTGGCCTCAGCGAGGATCAGCTGTTGTTCTGCGTAGGTCATAAGCCTGCGCGGCTCAGTGGCTTCCTCCTGAAGATAGCGTTTGTTCAGCAGGGAATAGATTCCGGCGCTGTGGCCGGCATTCATTGTGGCATAGTCAATTGAAACATCAACACCGGTGTAGGCTTCCGGGTCATCCTGAGTAAAGCCGGCAATTATCTGGGCTGCCGCAGGCTCTGCATAATAAAACATGCGCCTGTCATTCAGGAGTTTGAGATTGTCAACCAGCAGTGAGCTCATGACAGTTCTGCTGGTAAAGAGGTCATTGGTGCCGGATAACGGGTGCTTGTTCTGGGTTGAATAATTCACGCCCAGAAAACCTGTGGAAGGTTGCATCAGATAACCTGCATTAACGATCTCGGCGAAGCGTGATTTTACATTGAGCATGCTGGTATTCTCCTTCTTGCTCAGGGTCATCAGTATCTTGAGTGCGGTTGCATTCACAGCCCTGCGCCACTTATCCGGGTCACCATTGAAAGGTGTAGGATCGCCGTTGAAGGCTACCCCCTGGGCAAAGTACTGGTCGGCAGCTTTCAGGTCGTCGAGGATTCCAAGGAATATCTGCTCCTGGGTATCATATTCCGGCCTGTACAGCCCTTCAGCTCCTTTATTGGCCTGAGAGTAGGGCATGTCACCGGTTTCCATTGTCAGCCTGAAGAACCTGTAGGCTTTTACAAAGCTTGCAACACCCTTGTATGAGTTTTCCATAATTGTGCCTTTAGCCTCTTCAAGCATCTGTTCAATATTGGGAAGAATCAGCAGTCCGCCGAAGTCAGTTGCACCAATTGTGTTATACTGTGTTCCCAGCTGTCCTTCATTGGCATAGCCGACATATTTGGGCAGGGCATTGTCTGATATCATGACCTTGCCGTCGCGGCCGCTGAAGGAGGTTACATTCAGTATTGCCCGGGTGCATAGCATGGATGCACTCGCTTTTGTAGTTTTGTTAGGATCAGTATTGTATTCCTCGAATTTGTTGCAACCGGCGAAAATGAGGGCCATTGCCATCACGAGGAGCATTATCTTTTTCATCTTTTTCATCATTCTGCTTTTTAAATGATTAGAAACCAATCTTCAGGTTCAACCCCAGGTATCTCACTGCCGGGTCAATAAAGTTTTCTGAGCCTCCGTCAGGGTCTGAATACTTGAACTGTTTTGCCCAAAGGAACACGTTCTGGCCGATGGCAGAGACGGAAACTCCGTTAATGCCCAGCCTGCTACAGAGTTCCTGTGGCAGACGGTAAGTGAGGGCCACTTCCCTTATCTTGAAGAAGGTGGTGTTATATGCATCTATGGTTGAAGGTGCTCCTCCCCAGGCTGTACCCTTATGCAGGGCTTCGGTGTAGGTTTTATAAGTAACTGCAACATCATTGGGGGCATACACCCTGGTGTCACTTGTAATATTACCGTATGTGTCATATGTGACAGATCCTTCTACAACTTTGACACCTGCACCGATATAATTTTTTGTGCCGGGCTGTGTGGCATCAAGGTAGCGTTCAGGGGCCAATGAACCGGGATGTGAGCCGGCTCTCCACATGTACATCTCGGTAGTGGTTTGTGCTATACCACCAACCCTTCCGTCGGCAGAGACCGTAAGTGTCCAGTTCCGGTACCTTACGGTGTTGCTCAGGCCCCATATCCAGTCAGGATCATAGTTGCCAAATTTGGAATCGTACCCTGAGTAGAGGGGAAGGCCGTTATTATGAATAATGTTTCCTTCAGGATCTTTCTGATAGTCTCTCAGCACATAGTGGTCTGTTCTGGCGCCTACCTGTACCCATGGCTTGTCAGCGGAGTGGAGAGAGTCAAGCTGCAGGTAATATGTTGCATAGGTTGACCAGTTGAAACCCAAGTCCCACTGCCAGTTTTCTGATCTGACCGGTGTCACCTTTGCCTCAATCTCAAGGCCTTTTCTGGCCCACTCCTCATCTATGTTCAGCAGCCTGTTGGAGAATCCTGAGGCGGGTGTTATGGGTGCATATTTTATAAAGTCATACATTCTCTTCCTGTACCAGGTGACATCAACCGAGGCCCTGTTATTGAATATGTTAACCATTGTTCCGATCTCGAAGGTTTCTGCTGATTCGGGAAGAAGGTCAGCTCCCCTGATAGTTGTTGGCAGGGATGCCGCGCTGAGAGAACCCCACGCATTGTTGGTGATGGAATAGACTGAATTGATATCAAACACATTGGCCGGCTTCTTGTAGGAGGTCCATGAGCTGCGGATTTTCCAGAGTGAGAGCCACTCTATCTCCGGCAACAGGTTTGATGCAATGAAGCTTCCTGAAACAGAGGGATAGAGATAGGACCTTGTTGTTTTCGATAAGGTTGAGCTCCAGTCGTTTCTCAGGGTTGCCTCTGCGTAAACAAGGCTTTTCCATGAGAGAGCCAGGCGGCCGTAGAGGCTGTTTACCTGCTGGCGGCTGAGAGTTGATCCCACCACTGCAGGGTTGATGGAGGCCTTGAGGGAATAGAATCCGGGGATAGAGAGGCCACCCTGTGTCCTTGCCTCAATCCCGTCATCCTGACGGAAGAAGATTGTGCCACCTGCCAGGGCGCTGACAGTAAAGTTATTGAAAGATTTGTCAGCTGTCAGCATCAGGTCATTGTTTATACTATAGCCCCTGCTGAGGCCGAGGTTGTATGATCCTCTCTGGGATTCACCCCATATCTGGCTTCCTCCCGGGATGACAGTAGAGCTTCCTCCGCCCTGGAAAGAGCCCTTGGAGATCCTTACCTCCTGACGGTCACTGTAGATGTCATATCCGGCTCGGACGATTGCCTTAAGCCATGGCATGATGTCATATCCCATGTCAAGGCTGACATTGAAGACATCCTTGTTGACACTGCGAATCCTCTCGTACCTGTCGAAATAAGGGTTGTTGTTGGTGCTGGTATAACTGCTGTTCTGCACCTCATCAGGCACTACCCAGTAATCTTTGTAATCCCTTATGTCATAGTCAGGAGCAGACCATACCAGGATGTTGTACATCGGGTCATATCCGGTATATCCGCTGAAGCCAACGTTAGGGGAGTTTTGCTTGTTGTATGCGATTGAGGAAGAAAGCGAGAATCTGTTAATTTTCATATCACCGCCAATGGTGTATGTCATCTTGTTGAACATGGAGTTCGGATACTGTCCTTTGTTCTGCACGGTTGTTGCCGATGCCCTGAGGCTGCCGAGGTCACTCTGCTGTACAATGCTTATGTTGTTGTTCAGCACGAAGCCCTGTTCGAGGAAGTTCTTGAAGTTGTCCTTGCCGGCTGGCAGGTAGGGCAGAAGCTTCAATGATTTCGAAACCGGATCCCATTGAATGACTTCCCTGCCATCAAGGGGCACACCCCATGATCCGTCGCCGGAGCGGGCATAAGTGTTTGTAGAGGTGTTTACTACGCGGCCATAGGTTGACTGAGTCTCCGGGATTGCCAGGTATCCGGCAGTAAACATAGTACTACTGTTAAGAGTAACAGTGAGTCCGTTTTTGTCGGCACCCCGTCTGGTTGTAACCATAATTGCTCCGCCGGAGCCTCTTGATCCATAAAGTGCAGTAGCGGTAGCTCCCTTGAGCACACTTATATTTTCAATATCATCAGAGGGCAGGTCACGGAGGGACATATTGCCGTATGGGACCCCATCAATAACGAGCAACGGTTTTTCTCCACGGACAAGTATTTCAGGTTCAGCGCTGAATTCAGAACTGTTTTTGATCAGCATGCCTGCCACTTTTCCGGTCAGCGAAGTGCCCATGTCAACACCTTTGACGGTTGAGACTACATCGCCGGAGACTTTCTGAACTGCATAGCCCAGCGCCTTTTCTTCCCTTTTTATACCGAGGGCAGTTACGACGACCGCATCCAACCCTATGAGTTCTTCGCTAAGAACTATGTTGAACAGAGTTTGTGATCCGACCAGGATCTCTTCGGTTTTCATACCGATGAATGAGAAGATCAGGATGTCAGTTGGCTGGACATTGTCAAGTGAGAAACTGCCGTCCATGGCGGTTGCCGTTCCGAGTATCTTTCCCTTAACGGTCACTGTAACACCGGGAATCGGTTCGCCGTTCGGGTTTGTCACCTTTCCTGTTACTCTCTGCTGTAGTTCAGCAGTTGTTTCGGCCAGGTAACCAGGGGCAAGGATTATCTTGCGGTCTATGATCGTATGGGTAACGTCAGTACCGGCGAACAATTTGTCCAGAACTACTTCAATCAGTTGATTATCTACTGAAACAGAAACTATCCGGTCAGTGTCAAGAAGCTTTTCATTATAGAGGAAGAAGAATTCCGTCTCCTCCTCGATCTTGTCGAGTACTGTCACAAGCCTGGTATCGGTCATGTTCAGTGTCACTCTTGTCTTCTGGGAATATGCGTCAGTTGCATACACCTGCATGATACCGAGCAGCAGAAGTCCGATTGCTATGCGCATTGTTAGAAAGATTTTTTTCAGGGGCCGGTTAAGCACCCACCCCCCGGGGTTGTTTTTTTTCATAACTTTGAAAGTTTTCAGGTTAAAAAATATCATTCAAGGATGTTTTTTAAGGAAATCGTTGCCGCGATTTCCTTTTTTTTCAGGTTAAGGGCTCTCTGTTTTTTTCATGGGCTCAGTGATTTGGTTAAAGGGTTATTATTTAAGATAGATTTTTACAATGCTCCTGGTATATGTTGAATCTTCTGCCAGATACCGGGGTGTTATTTCATACCTTATAGGCGAGGTCATTCCCAGGAATTTAAGAACCTCTTCGAGTGAGTCATCCTCAAAAGTAGCGCGGAAGGAGTACTTCTCAAGATCTTTGTCCATAAGCTCAACCTTTACATTATACCATCTTTCTATTCTCCTTGCCACTTCTGACATGACATCACCCCTGAAGACCAGCTTTCCGGTGGTCCACGAAGAATACCTGGAAGGATCGGTTGAGCTCCTTGTCACCTTGCCGTTTTCATAAACAAGTCTTTCTGAAGGATTCATTACCACTCCTTCCTTATAATGCCCGCATCTGACCAGCACTTTCCCTCTTTCAAGCACCACCTCGGTATAATTTTCTTCCTGGTAGGCGCTTACGTTAAAAGCTGTGCCCAGAACAGTGAGGTCAAGGTTTCCTGCATTAACAGTAAAGGGATGTTTCTGGTCAGGCGCCACTTCGAACCATGCTTCACCTGTCAGGGCAACGGACCGGTTTTTTGTAAAGGGCATTGAATATGCAAGGGTTGACCCGCTGTTGAGCATCCCTTCCGTACCATCAGGAAGCAGAAATGATACCCGCGAGCCGGCAGGCGCATAGATGGAGGCAGTTGACAGAATACCATCGTTGCCGGTCTTGTCATGGAAAAGCAGGAAGCCTGCCCCTGCAAGCAACGGAATCATAATGGCCGCGGCAATTCTTGTATTGAGTGCCATGAATCTTATTGCGGGTTTCCTGACTTCGTCATACTCTTTAAGTCTGATCTGGTGGTGTATAGTGTCAAGGAGAGGTGATAAATCCACTTCAGGGTCACCTTCGCCCTTAGCAAAAACATTCCAGTCCTCTTCAAGCATCCTTTTCAGGTTCCTGTTGCCTGCTCCGGCAGCCATGATGGAGATTGCCTCATTTTGTTCAGCCTCTCCGGAGGTGCCGTCAATATATCCTGTAAGTATCTCCCGCTCTCTTTTATTCATCAATGTCATCAGAAGTTTTTTGTGTTACCCGGAGTTTTTACCCTTTCCACAACAGTAATACCCGTGACGGGCTAAATTCTCATATAAAAAAGATGAAAATATTTCTGACAGACCTCCCGGAGACAGTCAGATAAGAAAAAGGGAAGCGAAAAGCAGGATAGCAAGGCTCTCTCCTGACAATTTCGACCTGATCAACTGCACTGTTGACGAGACATAGTTGTCAATGGTGCCCGGTGAAAGACCAAGACCAGCCGCCACCTCTTTCGAGGGTTTACCGTCAATCTTGCACATTATGAAAGCCTTTCTCTGTTTATCCGGAAGCCGGGTGATTATTTTTTCCACTTCCTCCAGCACCGAATGAAAACCTGCACTCTCTTCCACCGAATTGTCAGAACTGCTTGCTGTGTACATTGATTCTTCAACATATTTCCTGAGATAGCTTTTCCGGCGAAAGAGCCTGCAGATCTCATTATAGGCAATGGTAAAAAGGAATGATTTGAACGAGAGGTCCCTGTCCAGCTTTTTCTGATTTTCCCATACTTTCATGAAGACAGCCTGAACAAGTTCCTCAGAATCTTCCTGTGATTTGAGGTACTTCATGCTGAAGGCATACAAACGGCCGGCATAGATGCCGTAGAGCATGTCAAATGCCTGCGGATCTCCCTTTTTAACTCTTTCAACCAGTTCAGTCTCCGATATATTCACATACAGGAAATTGCATTGCATCAAATATAATCAGATAACTCATAAAAACGGTGCTCCTCTGATCTGAATCTTATGAACCGGCATATACTGACTTTATTGGGGTGATAGTGTCACGAAATCCACTTTAAAAAACTACTTTTATGGTCACATGATGTTAAACAAAAACTGAATTGAACGCATAATGAGAAGAATTATCTTTTTAATCCGGAGCATAATTCTGGTGACACTTTTAATAGCGCTTCTGCCCGATGCTGCTGATGCCCAGCGCCTGAAACCCGGGCCTCAGGATCTATCTTTTTTCTCATCGGTAGATGACACTGACCAGCCATACTCGGTCTATATCCCGGAGAATTTTGATGAATCGAAATCCTATCCGCTTGTGGTGTTTCTGCATGGAGCCTGGTCTAATCACAGGCTTGGGATGAGACGTCTTTTCGGCGTGGGCAACAGCCAGGGATATGATTTCATCAAGCCGGGCAACGTCCCGTTTGAGAACGACGTGGAAGCCACACGCTACTGGCCTCCTTTCAGGCCTGTGGATTACATAGCAGCTGCGCCGCTGGCACGTGGCACCGCCGGCTACCAGGGCGTGGCGGAGCAGGATGTCTATGACATGATTGATGACCTCAGGGCACGGTTTCATATTGACGAGGAGAGGGTATATCTCACAGGCCTCTCTATGGGTGGCGGCGGCACTCTCTGGCTTGGCCTAACCCGGCCGGACGTATGGGCGGCAATAGCTCCCGTCTGTCCGGCACCGCCAGAGGGAACCATGGAGCTTGCCGGCAATGCATCCAACCTGCCGGTGCATCTCTTTATAGGCGACAAGGATTTTCTCTTCCAGACCGCTATTGAATGGAAGGGCAAGCTCGGGGAAACAGCCCTGAGGCTTGATTACGCGGAGTACCCTGGTGTGGGGCATAACAGCTGGGAGTGGGCATATAAGGATGGCTTCATATTTGACTGGTTCTCGCAGTTTAAAAGGGATCTGTATCCCGGAAAGGTGTCATTCACCACAAAATGGTTCAAATACAACAGCGCCTACTGGGTTACGATTGATGACATGATACCCGGAAAAACTGCGACGGCAGAGGCTAAGTTTACCGGACCTAACGCCGTTACAGTTACCGTGTCGGGAATAAATGCCTTTACCCTTCGTCTTGAAGGTCACCCGCAATTCAACTCCTCAAAAAAGGTGTCGGTAAACGTAAACGGGAAAGCTTTCAGCGTCAGGAGCGCCGATGCAGTCTCATTCATGCTTTCGGGAGGGAACTGGATAAACTCCAGGTTTACGCCGGGGCTAACCTCAAAGCAGAAGGGTGCCGAGGGGCCTCTGCATGCTGCAGTGGCCGGAAGCCACATCTATGTTTACGGCACGGCTGACAATCCTCCGGCTGACGTGCTGGCCGAAAGGCGCAGGCAGGCCATGGCCGCTGCCGACTGGAACGGTATGGGAGGCAGGATAATGGTATTTCCCAGGGTGGTGGCCGACAGGGATGTACGGCCAAGTGACTACGTCAGGTCAAATCTGATCCTTTTCGGAACACGCGAAACAAATTCAGTTATCGAACACTTTGCAGACAAGCTCCCGATGCATCTTGATCCGAAGGCTGAGAATTATGGACTTGTCTATATCTTCCCCATGAACAGGCATTACATACTTGTCAATTCGGGCTTGCCCTGGTGGACGCCACCGAAGGGGCAGACAACCCGGACAGGATATGCCTTCAGCGGGACAATCGTTGAGATTCTTAAAATGTACCAGGATTTTGTTCTCTTCAGGGAGACGCCAGACGATATAATTACCCGGGGCTGTTTTGACAATAACTGGAAACTTCCGGCTGATGCGGCAGAGGCGCTGAAGGCCGACGGGGCTGTGAAACTTAACTAAAACCAAATACAATGAAAACCACTTTCGGACTATTGGCAATATCAATGATTATGTTTTTTGCAGGATGCAGCGGAGACCGGCTTTCAGAGGCCACCGCAACAGTCAGGGGAGGTATTGTGCAGGGAACCGTTGAGGATGGCATTGCCGTTTTCAGGGGCATTCCTTTTGCCGCACCGCCCGTTGGAGACTTACGCTGGAAGGCACCCCGGCCCGTTGAGCCATGGGATGGTGTGCTGACAACAGACAAATTTGCACCGGCAAGCATTCAGCCTGCCGTTGCGTGGAGGGGAGATGAGCAGACTTCGGAAGATTGTCTTTACCTGAATGTCTGGACTCCCGCAAAGTCGGCAAAAGAGAAACTGCCGGTAATGGTATGGATCTATGGCGGGGGTTTTGCCTTCGGAGGAACGGCCGGTGCAGTCACCTGGGGAGACCAGATTGCAAAGCACGGCGTCATACTCGTGAGCATAGCCTATCGCGTGGGTGCGCTGGGTTTCATGGCTCACCCTGAACTGACAGCTGAGTCAGAGAACAATGTATCAGGAAATTATGGCCTGCTCGATCAGATTGCAGGACTGAAATGGGTACAGGAGAATATCAGTGCCTTTGGGGGTGATCGCACCAGGGTGACAATCTTCGGCGAATCCGCAGGAGCAATCTCTGTAAGCATGCTCTGTGCCTCGCCGCTGGCAAGGGGGCTGTTCGCCGGGGCCATAAGCCAGAGCGGCGGATCATTCGGCCCGGTAGGCGAAAGCAGGGAATCAGGTGAATTCATGCAGTCACTTGCCGGCGCAGAACAGACCGGTGTGGAGTTTGCAAAAAGAATGGGAGCAGGCTCAATCGCTGAATTGAGGAATATCTCTCCGGATAAATGGCTCTCCGACCCGCAGTCACAGATGGGAGGATTCTGGCCTGTTGCTGACGGATATGTCATCACTGACGACCAGTACAAACTCTATGAAGCAGGCGATTATAACGACGTGAATGTTATGATCGGGACCAACTCTGACGAGGGCTCACTCTTTATGGGGCCTATGAAACCTGAGGAATACACCGGAATGATGAAAATGAGGTTCGGTCCCCTTGCCGACAGGGCACTACAGATCTATCCGGGCAATACTGAATATGAAACCCATGCCTCACTGACAAACATCTTCCGTGACATGGTTTTCGCATGGCCATCATGGACATGGGCA
>Ga0209201_1002250_pt1 | contig 19344 bp, 19 predicted proteins | sample AD_UKC055_MetaG_FD_184411 | JGI IMG/M metagenome (GOLD analysis project Ga0209201, IMG submission 184411) | Active sludge microbial communities of municipal wastewater-treating anaerobic digesters from USA - AD_UKC055_MetaG (SPAdes) (version 2) | ecosystem: Engineered > Bioreactor > Anaerobic >...
AGACTGACTCCCAGACGCATTTTGCTTTTTTCTTACAAACATATCAAAAATTTTGGGACACCCAAAATTACAAAATTAATATTGATTATCAATATATTATATCGGTGTCCCGAAAAAGTGCGGAAAACAGGGGGCTTTGGTAATGTGCTTGAAAGTTGGGTTGATATTACTTAAATAATGATATCTGCTTTACAGTTGAATTTTTCATTGTAAATCGTAGAGGTTTTTTATTAATTGTTTCAACTTCTTTTTGACTTTTTAAGTAATCTCTTAGTTTCTTTTCTGACCAAGTTAATTGTAACTTCTTTATAATCTCTTTGACAGTATATTCACCTGTTTTAAGTAGGTCGAAGATTTTATTTTCGTAATTTTCATTTGGTTCATTTACGTTTGATTTTACGTTTGATTTATTTACTTCTGATAAGGTCGGTTTATAATCAGTCAAAGGATTTCCGTCAAAATCAACTGCTATTGCTCCTTGTTGTATCAATAGATTATTGGCAATATTTTCATTGGCGTCAGGTTTACGAACATATATCTTTCTATTTTTTCTTAACCCATCTATAACACCAGACCAAGTTCCTCCTTTATCGGAAGACTCTGCAACATAAATTTCAGAAGCAAGCCCATAAATAATAGGATTCCTAGCCATTGCTAACTCAACTTTCCAAGGTACTTTCGGGGGAAAAGTACTTAAAACTAAAACATCGCCGTCAACAATTTGTTTATAGTACTTTTTAAAACCTGACGAAAATGTCATAATGCCTTGAGGTAAGACAATAATACTTTGACCTTTGTATTTAATTGCAGAATCTAATGCTTGTTTATCAACTCCTTTTGCAAAACCACTGACGACAACTTTGTATTCTTTGCTTGCTAATTTTGCTATATTGTCGGTGAATTCCAGCGATTTATCTGATGCATTACGCGAGCCAACAATTGCAATTGACTTCTCTTGCATTATTTGTTTATTACCTTTTACATATAACAATGCTGGTGAATGAGCTGCTTTGAGGTTATCTTTAAGAGTCTTTGGATACAGCGGAGAAGTTATTGGTATTAGTTCATAACCCTCATTATACAATGTTTCAGCTAAAAATGCATTGTTGACCAATTCTAATTTTGCTTTCTTTAAATCTTCTACTTCTTTATATTCAAGTCCATATTGAGTTTCCCAATCATTTTCTGATAGTTGAAAAAAATCTTCAATTGAGAGTTTATACTCATGGAAAAATTTTATTATGAGTTTATTTGTTTTTAAATATCCCCATCTTGGCAAATGTGCCAGTGCTATCCAATACGCTGATTCTTTGTTCATATTAAATCTCCTCCTACTGTTCTTGCAATTACTAAAGGGGCAATTTTTAGAGCGCCTAAATTAGTCAAATATTTTCCGATTTCTTTAATTGTGGCTCCACTATCAAAGATATCATCAATCAATAAAATCGTTTTACCTCTTATTTCTTGAGGATTCTTGTATGTAAATGCGTCTTTTACGTTATCAGATTTCAAAATAGAATTTTCAAAAACCTTCTGTTCGCTTGTTACTCTTTGCTTAATCAAGTTGTGGGAAATTGGAAATTTCAAAACTTGGGATACTTTCACTGCAAAATTCTTAACCAATTCACCTGACTTTGTTGGTGGTACATAAAGAATTAAATCGAATTTTTCCTGTTCAAATTTTTTACGATATGCTTTAAGAATTAATCTCAAAAGAAAGTCAGGGAAATCCCCACCATTTTCATATTTGCTGCGATGTAATGCAATCCCGACGTTTGAAACACCATAATAGGATGCTGCAACTCCATTTATTAAATTCGTTCCTTTTGTTTTGACTTCGAGTACGGGAAAATAATCTTCTCGAAAATCTTGCAACCTTTGTCTCCATTCATCATTTATGCTCACTATTATTTTATTCAGACCTGTATTATCGCAATTTGTGAAAGAGTGGGTTGATGAATCACCCAAATAATCGCATAGATATTTCATACGAGATTGGGTTGTCTCAGCATATTCTATCATTTTTTCCAAATCACGAGTTTTACTTGCACGTAATTCTTCGAAAGTTTTAGTATTAAGCGGAGGTGCATCAGTTATATATTCAAACATTTTACTTCTTCCGATAGTAACCTCTCGTATAATTTTTTGTTCTATAAGGTCAGCTTTTATCACTCTTATTTGAGTCTGCTTCAAATTTGTTTGCCTCATCAAATTACGTTCTCCAAGCATTTCATTTTTAACTGCTGCTATTACTTTTTCATACTTTGAAATTGAAGGCCTTCCCCCCTCAATAAATGCTTCAGGGAGTTTTTTATCTTCAGGATTATAAAAGAGTATAATGTAAGCAGGTTGATTGTCTCTGCCAGCTCTCCCAATTTCCTGATAGTAATGTATTGGAGATTGTGGAATTTGAGTATGTATGATGAAACGTATATCTGACTTATCAATTCCCATTCCTAAAGCGTTTGTAGAAATAATGCATTTCCATTTATTCTGCATTAATCCGGCCTCAATTGCAATTCTTGAATCAGCGTCTAAACCAGCATTATATCCGACTGAAGAAATTTTTAAGAATTCAAACCATTTAGAATATATTTCAGTATCAACTCTGGTACCTGTATATAAAATTCCTGAACCAGGTAGTTTTTCTATATTTTGACCTAACCAAATTAATTTGTCATCTTCGGAATTAACTTTAATGACATATAATCTAAAATTATCTCTCATTAAATTTCCTCTGATAATAGTTAAATTACCACCCATTTGTTGAGCTATATCTGTCTCAACCCTTTTTGTTGCTGTTGCAGTTGTTGCTAATACTGGTAGTCCTTTCGGCAATAAGTTAACAAGATTTATGATACGCCTGAATGCTGGTCTGAAATCGTGCCCCCAAACCGAAATGCAATGAGCTTCATCAACCACGACCATTGAAAGATTCATTTGCCGTGTCGCCTCAATCCACTCGGAATTTTCTTGCCTTTCAGGCGCTATATATAGGATTTTAACCTCACCAGCTTTTGCATCTGATATTATTTGAGAATTTTCTTCTGGTATTTGTTCGCTATTTACACATTTGGCCGATATACCTAAAGAATTCAATTTCTTTACCTGATCGCGCATTAGTGCAATTAACGGTGAAAAAATTACAGTCGTGCCTTTAAAAAGTATTGCAGGAAATTGAAAACAGAGCGATTTGCCAAATCCAGTCTTTTCAATAAGTAGAACTCTTTCGCCTTTTAAAATCTTTTCAATGGTAATCCATTGTTCATCATAAAAATGACTTAGATTAAATGTTCGTTGTAAAATTATTTCAGCTTCTTGCTGCGTCATATTTAGAATATTATAAGAACCGGCAAAATTGCACTCTTTGGTAAAGCTTTGGATTCAGCGTTGGCTCGTGGGGCTTTGGCAATGTGTGTAATATGGATGGGTTTTCTTTCTTGTTCTTGCGGGTGATATAAAAAAACAAAATAAATTCCATCAAATTTGCACTGCCTTATCAAGAAGCTAAATCCTTTCATATTTCGATTTTATCGTTATTGTATCTGAATGCTCTTCTGTCTATTAAACTTGTTACTAACTTGTTTATACACACCATAATATTACACAATATTTTTAAATTTAAAAGAATATATGCAAATAAATCATTTTCATTTATTTTACAAATGTAGTATATTTTTACAAATCATCAAATAAACTTTTAATCTTCTGCCAACTTTTTTCGTTTACCTGGTATATATCTCGGTGATTTGGCTTCTTTTATGGCTATTAAGTTCTTGAATATACCTCAGGTTAATTCTTTCTTCAAGCAAATGTGTAGCATAGTTTTGACGAAACCAGCGCAAGATAGTGGATGAGTATATTTCTGCTTTCTTCGAGGCCTTCTTTATAACTTGTTCCAGACTTCTTTCGCTGTCTACTCGCCAAAGCCAGCTTTTCAAAATGCCATTCTTTCCGCTTTAATAATTTGTAATACTCACACGACATTCCTATCAACTTGCCGAAGATGAGAACAACCCTTTCCTTTCTTCATTCATATTTCTAATGGCAGGCTAATGGCCAATGCAAAATGTAACGTTTCAGGTTTTCATCTTCTCAGCCATTGTCTATACGCGGTTTTGACATTTGTTTATTTATTCTTAATCCAATGTTTATTCTAAAATATCGGTTAAATATTTCATCTTGATACGAATACAATTTATTAATCCCAAATTTATAGTCGGGTTTTACAATCAAGTCAAATCTTGATATTGGAATCCGAATGCCAATTCCAATGTAAAATCCAAGAGAGTTCGACAATCCTATCTTTTCGTCGATTTCACTCTCTTTATAACTTATCTGATTATTTTCATCAGGAAGATAGGTATGCATGGTTCCAGTCCGATTCGAATTAATCGTTAAATCGGCAAATCCTCCAGTTTCGATGAAAAATTTTGTTTTTGAACCCATATTCAACCGAAGTCCAAATGGTATATAAAAACAGTTGATGTGATAGATCAAATCTGTTGCACTGGCATAATGGCCTTCGTACATATATTTTTTAAATTGACTCGTTCGGTTATATTCGAATCCAAGTACCAAATTTATTTTTTTATCCGGTAAAAATGAGTGGTAGGTTCCCAATCCGAATCCATATCTATCTTCCGTATTGTCATCTTTTAAAGTCGATCGATTGATAGATACATTGAACTCATCAATAAATAAGGCATTGGAATTCTGGCCGTAAGATATAATATGTGAGGAAAGAAATAATCCAAGTATGATAGCTTTAAGTTTCATTGTAGTTAAAGTTCGTTTTAATGCCGGTTAGCGTTAAGTATATGCCGCAAATAGGAACCCGTTGCCATTTCCTTATCAGCCATTATGTTCTCGCTGGCGGACTCTGAACCATCAAACTGTCCTATAGTCTGCTTATAAATACATAATTCGGTGAATGCTCTATTGTTTTTTATGTTGTGCAAAATAGTCGTCAATTTCAGGCCGTAATTCTATACCAACTCGTTCAAAAATGTCCAATAGTTGTGAGTAAGTATTTTGTCCACCAAGAAAATTCCAAAACTCGTCAGCAACTTTTAGTTCGGCTTGCAAATCCAACATTCCTGCCATTGTCCAACGTGAATAAGGTTTTGGCTCATAGGGATTGTAAGGAATTGCGATGAATGTATTAATTTTTGCATTTGGGTTTTCAGCCAGAACGCAAGCTGTCCATTCTAAAAGTGTTCGTTTAAATTCTATGAAACCGCCTTTGTTTGGTTTTGCAGTCTTAAGGTCAAACAAGTAAAGCTCGTTGTCATATCCTTGCAACCAGATATCCACTTTTGTTGGTTTCACGGTTTTCATCGTTCCTGTTTGAGCCACTTTTCTGATTGCTTCGATTTCATTTGCTTTATTTGGTTTTGAGTTTGCGGAAGTCAAGTCGTCCATAATGTCTTGGATGACCCGTTGTGCGTTTTCACTAATTTTTGTTCCTGCAGTGGTATGTGCTTTTGCTTCCTTGAAATTCATTGAAGCTATTGCTAAAGCAACAGGTTCAAAAATGCTTGTTCCGAAATTATAACCCAACTTCATACCTCAATTTTTTTAGGTTAAGTTCTGCTGAATATAAATCGCCAAGCACATCATTTGCTATAAACTTATAGCGATTAGAAATATCGAAAAATGAAAAAATAACCTGATTGTATTTTTTTGCATCGTTAGAAATGATATATAACCCAACATTGGAGTAATCAAGCAATGTTGCCATTCTTCCAACTCCACTCCAAACACCTGTTGATAATTCTACTTCAAAAGCTTTTTCCGGAATAAAAATATTCCCTTTCGGTCTGAACCATAATACATCTATTTGTCGCAATAAATTGTAATCGGAAAATTGCAATTCAGGGCAACTTTTTAAAGACGCTATCTCGTCAAGTTTTCTATCATTAAATATTCTTGATTTGTCAGGACAATATGTTTCATATCCCCTAATGTTTCCAATTTCAATTAATCTTCCCTGTAAAACAGAATGAAGACTTTCTTCAACCGTGTTTTTCGCTTCTTCTTTTATGATTGGTGGTGCTAATAGTAAATTCCAATTATTGATAAAACCGCTGCAATCAATTCTGTTATTTCTACCTGACAAAACAATGTTTAAATCTCTATCGATATTTATTTTATATTCACCGTTTCTATCATGGCTGATTTGTGGTAGATGTTTGAACAAAATTTTTGCAGGAATTATTACGACTTTGTCAGGTGAACCACAAATAAAGGCTATAAAAGGATTGTCAAGATTGGCAATTTCTTCAACCGTAATGTAATTTAAACCAAAGAAATATCTTCTGTTTCCTTCAGAAGAGGCTCTAACTAGAACATTTGCTTCTCCAATTCTATACGTTCTTGATTTAAGAACTTTAATCAATTCAACATTCGCATTGAACATTCTTGCTTGTTCAAGAAACTGATAAGCTAACGAATCAGAAGGACTGAGTTTCTTTTTTATTTCTGAATTCATTTTTATATCATTTCAAAAAAAATTGTTTTATAAACCGTATCAATATTAAACATCAAGGCATTTTCTAACCCCTTCTTTGCAATTTTGATTTCTTCCTCATTTAATTTTCTTCCTAATTTTTCAATTGCTTCCGATTGTACATCTTCAGTAGTAATAGAAAAAAGAATTTCATTTGATTGTTCTATTCTCATTTTGATTAAAATTTTAGTTTATTGAATATTTTTCGTTAGAGATAGATAGGGAAATGCTTTTGTGAGGGACGAATAAAAAATTGTAAAGGAATGCTCGACCCGTATGAGAATACCCAAATAATTTGTCAAACTGTGCAAGGCGTTTTACCGTGTCTTTACTGTATGTTTCCCACCATTTAAGAATGGAAAAAAGCGGTTTGCATATTTTTCCGTGCTTTGCACAGTAGTAAGTCGTAGTAACAGGTTCAACAAGTGTTGCAAGGTCAGCATGCGTGGTAGCTCTATAGCTACGCATCGTTCGACTTAAAACAATGCTTATAATTTTCTTCGTATCTGTATTCTTAATTTTCTTGATTTCGTTGAACACAAACTCAATTTCATCCCGAATGTGCTGCGAGTACCATTTATCTAAAAAATTGTCGGCTTTGTCCTGACGTAATTTTATGTTGTATTGTTTTACAAGTTTGCTATAAATTGGCAAAAATTCTTTTTCTTTTTCTGCACCATATTTTTTCTCGTTGATGTGACCTTGTCGTAAATTGTATTTGTATTCGGGAACAGGAAAATATTTGTTGTTAAACTCGTAGAGTTCTTGCATTAATTTTGCTTCAAACTCCAGTGTATGTGAGTTTTCCAAAAAAGCTTTTAGAGATTTTGAAATGCGATTGATTTCGTTTTGAACGTTTATTAAATCGTATTTTATAACTTTACAATTTCCTATTAAAGCATTGAAAGCAGAAACGTCAATACCGATGGCGTTCATTCCCAATTCACAAGCTTGAACCATAGTTGTTCCGCTTCCTGAAAATGGGTCAAGAATAATATCGCCTTTTTTGAAGTAAGTTTCGGTTTTAAAGTTGTCAGTGTGATCATCTAAAAAATACTCAACCAATTGAGGAATGAATTTCCCTTTATATGGATGAAGGCGGTGAACGTGTTTGGTGGTTTCAGCTTCTTTATATTGGTCGAACGACAAAGCCCAATTTAAGTCTTCTCCCAGTTGGTCTTTCCATGAATTTTCACGTTGTCCATTGAATGATTTATAATAGTTTATGAGATCTTGCAAATCGATTTGGGTAAAACCATTGTCGCCAATTTTTTTAATTCGACCATATTGAATAAGATAGGAGATATTGGCCGGAGTAACGGTTTTATGAGTATACTTCGTTGCCCATTCGCTTGCTTCTTTTATGGATAATAGTTCTGCCATTTTATTTGTTTTTTGTTGCTCCGTATTTAATTGTTTTTTCAGCAACTTTTAGTGCTTGAATTCCTAAGTCCTCGTCTTTAAGTTCATAAAGAATTTTCTCACTTAAATATTGAATAACCAGAGTTTCCTTGTTGATATCGAGAATTTCAGCCAACTTATTAATTTGGTCTCTTGTTGCTTTTCTTTCGCCTCGTTCTATTTTACTAAGTATGGCTATGTCTATGTCGAGCTGAGCAGAAACGTGTCGCAATAGCAATCCTTTCTTTTCTCTTTTTTCTCTTAGTATTTCTCCTGTTGTTTTCAATTTGAAAATATTAACTTGACAATAATTGTCAAATGTAAAACTTTTTTTTAATCAATGAACAAAAAATACTTATAACTTATCAACAATCAAATAGTCTCTTTTTTAAGGTTGGTGGGTGGGCTTGGGTGCGTAGGCAATTTTCATTTTTCTGTGTCTTAATGCAGTAAAAATTCCTTATAATCCTGTCGAATATTTTGACTTTTATACAATGAACGCTAACGGTTGGCCGCCATGCTTAGTGCGGTCGCGCTGGATTCCGCAGGAAGACAGACTTTACGTGGCATTGAGCGTGGTGTCTTATTAGCGGGTGTTAATCTAACTTTTCATGCTTTACATAATGAATCCACTGTTTTTCCAGGGTGCTTTCTGGCATTCCGTAAATGGTTTCAATATTCTCTGGCTCTTTAATCAGCAATACCAGTTTGTTAGTACCATAAGTAACAACGAGGAATTCAACAATAGAAACAGAAAGTCCATAACCATTAATTTTCCCAAATTCCATAGCAGATGCACTATTAAGTTGCGCCCAAGTTGGCGGCACCTTTTCAAACATACTAGTTTCAACAGATTTTCGAATTTGCTCGTTTATCTGACCTGCTTCATACTGTGCATATCCTTCGTTAAGCCATTTGGGCAATCTAGTAACGACTTTATCTCCAATCGCTTTATATAACGCAATATGTACAAATTCATGGATAATCACCTGCATTAAAGATCCATATGTATGTACACTACCAGGGTTCAATGGTGATACCAGCAATAATTCATCTCCAACACACGAACCCACAACCCAATCAGGTGCATTTGGATAATTTATTGCTGTATGAAAAGACCCTATATCTGGAAAGACTTTTACCCTAATCTTTTTTTCTATTTGTATTCCTAGTTGATTCGTGATTCTTGTGTAATTATTTTCCAATATTTCTGCAAGTGAGTCTAAAACCGCAACATCACCTTCGGTTGAATAAAAAGTGAAGTGTTGACTTTCTTTTTTTAAACTCAAGGAGTCAGTATTTTGCCCTTGTAAATTCGGTATCGTTAAAAATACAAATAAAGCCACAAAAAGCATTTGTAAAACTGTAATCTTTATTTTCATTCCAAGAGATTCTTAATTTTAAACTTTCTCATAGCCATTTAACTTTCTAATGCATTAATACCCGCTAACGTTGGGCATATGAGTAGTGGCGGTTTTCGGAGTGAATCATTGTCAACCGAGGCAGAAAATTAAATAGAAGTACTGCACTCGGCAACCCACAAACCCCGCCATTACTTATATGCCGTGTTGGCAGCTGGCAATTTTTATTTGTATATCAGAATATTACCTTTACTCCAATGCCATTATAAGTCAAACCAATCTTAAAATCAACATTATTCAATCCAGTTGATTTTAGTCCATTGTTATATAAATTAACTGCATTTTTTGCATGTTTGGTATAGGCTGTCGAAAAAGGAATTGATACTACAATAAGACCTGCACCTATTCCAGCCAAAGTCCAGTTTGGTTCTCCGCCAGCAATTGCAGTCCCTAATGGCCAACCAACTAAAAATCCACCAGCAAATCCAAATACAGAACCTATATCATAATTTGATTTTGCAATTTTCATCTCCTTGTAGGCTTCTGTATTTGATTGAGTAATATCTAATAGCTGTCTCGGTGTTAAATTTTTACCATTCTGTCGAAAAATTGTCCCAAGTGCTTTTTTTATTTCGATTGAATCCGATTTATTCTGTCCATAGGAATTAAATACTGTCATTAAAAAAATCAAAATAATAATTATCCTTTTCATGTTAATATAGTTTGATGGTTTTTTCTTTTGCTTGCTGCCAACTTGTTTATAGGCGCTACTTTATTTCGCCATATTTCCTATTTTAGGTGTATAAGCGCTATAAAGTAGCTTTAGATTTATTCTGCAAACTTACATAAAAAAACGATTTTTATACGCCGTACAATAAAAATCAAGGCCAAGATTGTTCTATAGGTAATAAACGTACTCAAAAGGTACAATTGTTTAATTTAAAACTATTTTCATATGAGAACAGTCAGTGGCCTTGACATTCACAAAGATAGTATATTTATGTGCATTTTGGATTCGTGCGGCATCGATAGCGAAGAATATACTGGCTTTGCCTTTGGTATGGGTATCGAACGTATGACCATGGGCCTTTATCAGATCAAAGACCTGCGTCTCTTTTTCGAAAATGACCTTCGCTTCCTCCGCCAGTTCGAATCGGCTTTTTGACAAATTAACTAATTTTATCCTTATTAAAGGGCTGCTCAAGCATTTGGGCGGCCTTTTTGTGGGTTTACGAAGAACCTCAGGATTAAAAGATACCCGCCATTAACAATCCCAGAGCCAGAACCCATAATAACATAAGGATGGTTCTGTAGAGAATTCCCCGGTTAGCTTGCTCGCTCCCATTGCGAAAATAAAGCAAGAAACCTGACCCGAGACCAATAAAACCCAGCCCCAGAAATAGCAGGTCGCTTTGCATTTTCAGCAGATAAAAAACACTTCCCAGCAAGCCGAAAGAAAGACCAAATGAGAACAGACGAAACCAGACACCCATGCCAGCTTTATACCACAACACCATATAAACCATAGCCTGTATAAGGGCAGCCAAAAGTAGTATACTGCCACCCCGGGCTTTACCACTAAAAAACAGGGCTGCGCCTAACAGCATTACCGGATAAAGAATAAGTTCATACCAGCCCAGGTACTGGTAAAACCTGCTGGCCATCACTTCTATTTTCCTGGATTTAGTGGGCAATTCCATGGATAAAAATTTCCGCTAAAGGTAAGGATAAAACTGGGGTAATAGTATTGTTTTGATATCCAGATTTATATAGGAATCGATGAATCTAAAACTTTTCTGCGCAAATTTGGCAAAAGGATACCATAATTCCTTATATTTCCTCTATAAATTTCAGTCTTTTTTTTCTATAGAAGCTTATAATAGGCACTAAAGGAGGGTTCAAGAACAAAGAACCATCGGGCGGAAGAGATAAGACTTTCGCAGTATAAATAAAAAATAAGTATTAATTTCCTCTTCGAACTCAAAGGCTCTTCACGGCGTTCAATTCGGAGAGTTTGCTATAGTCAGTTTGCGAAAACGGGGTATTTTCCACCACAAATATAAAGGCTTTACAAACCATCCGAGACATTCCTTATCCTACCTTTATAGAGGTAATAGAAGGAATGTTTTTCTTTAAGTGATATTGATTATCAAATTTTTCTTCTTTTGAGAGCAATGTCCAAATGATGGTGAGCAATTGCCGTGCAATGGCAACAATAATGGCATTATGATGTTTCTTCATTTCTTTGAGGTGCCAAAACCGACAATAAAAGACAGAACCTATATTTCTGGAGGCACCCCATGCACATTCCATAAGAGCTTTACGAAGGTATTTGTTACCATGAGTGATTTTGCGGCTATGAATTTTTCCTGCACTTTCATCGTTTCTCGGACGCAGTCCTGCCCATGAGACAAGGGCGGCTGCTGTGGCAAAGAGTTTCATGTTGTCGCCTATTTCCGATATAATGATGGCTGCTGAAAGTTTGTCGATACCGCAAATTCCCAATAATATGGAAAACGCTTTGGGATAAAGTTCCCTGCACTTTTGAATCATTGAATCCACGCATTGCTGCTTTTGAAGTTGGTACAAATCGAGCATTTGTGTGTATTGCTCAAGCAAATCCCTGTCGCTTTGTTTGACATCGCCCTCCAGAGCATCCTCTATTATGGATTTTGAGAAACGATTGATGGTACGTCCATGCACGAGTTTAACCAACTCACAGGATGAACTCTCTCCTTTGATAAGTGCATCTACCACTTTGCGATAACTTTTGCTGTCCACATTGGATACATAATTGCTCAAGCGAATGTTGCAATGTTGTAAGATCATATCAATGCGTTGCTGGCAACGAACCAAATCTTTGTTTATCTCGTTGATGCGTCTTCCATACTGACGAAGACTTTAAATATTCCCGTCGGGAACAAAACTGTCGCGAACCAATTCTTTGAGTAAAACCGTTGCTATCCATTCGGCATCCTTTACATCGCTCTTTCTTCCGGGCAGTTGTTTGAGAAACTGAGCATTGACCAAACGTAATTGGAAATCGTTTTCAAGCAGACGCCATACAGGTATCCAGTATATCCCCGTACTTTCCATACACACTTCACTCACAAAGTGGGAACGCATGACTGAACCCAGCCGTTTTATCTCACGAGTGGTTACACCAAATTTTTCTTCTGTTTTTTTGCCTTGCTCATCCAAAATGCACATAAATATACTATCTTTGCATTAAATCGATGTATGATTGAGTAAGATTGTTTTCCATACACCTTCATCCTTAAAATCAAAACCATGATTTTTTTTCGCAAAATTTTTGGTTGCCCAAAGCTGGCATGGCTTGTGTTCTTAATTTTTACTTTTTTTATTTATTACGGATGTAAGAAAGAACCCCAGCCGCCTGATTCCCCTGAAAAAGTCCCCTTCCGTGTGGGCATGACTCAGCCCTTGTCGATGAATATTTATCATTTGAATAAAACCATTGGGAACACTTGGGGAGTTAATTCAAAGTATCTATATAATCTCGATTTTAACAAAGATGGTTGGGATGATTTTGCTTTATATGCCTGGGCCGATTATTCCCCCGGGGGCATTAAAACCAATGAATCCAAAATAATAATCGTTAACAACAAGATTTCTTTGATAGGTCAGGATAACATAGATACCGTTAAATCATGTACTTTCTTGAATAATGATTCCTTACAACAAACTATTGAATATAATACCCTGAGTGGTTATAAATGTGAAAATGGTATACAGAGAATACGACGGATTGATACAGTTTTTACATCATTTTTCTTTAGTCAAGGAGACACTATCGAAGGACACGCATTTTCCGGTTTGAGTGAATTTTTCCTCTCATCCCGGACAGAATCGATAAATTATCTTATATGGGAGGGAAATGTTTTTATTGAGTTTTTTAAAATAGATCAGCATTTTGGCCTGATAGACCATGAACCAAAATATTTGGTATTTAAAATGACAGAAGGTAATAGCGTAAAATTGGGTTGGATTAAATTAGAAACGATAGAGAGCAGCAAGATCATTTTACATGAAGTAGTTATTGAAAAGTAGCTTCCCCCGATGAGGTAGAAAGTGGCATTGTCTTGGTTCCGTAATTCGTTGGAAAAATATTCGCGTAAATTTGGTGCGGCAAATCATCTGGTACTTAAGTTGCAGTAAGTGAGTGTTTTGGGCAAAAAATCTTTGCGGGAAAGATCCCTGGTGGAATTGAAAAAGTATATATGTTCTTTGTTTATCTTTTTCCTTGGGTAAAGTGTTAGCGCATACTGATTGGAGAGGGGGATACCTACGTCATAATGAGATGGTCTAATGAGTCTGACAATATTTTTATCAAAGTTAATTTCTTTTGTTGAAAAGAGGGGGGTGAGGGGGAGACTCATAACTTGATTTTTGGTTAATAAATTAGGCAGCATTCCGATATACAACCATTGGCGAGTTGCTCCCTATGGAAGAATCATCCTGCTTTTCATTGTAGCAAAGACTGATCTGGCAATTTCTAAAAGCTCACAGGGCATTTGCCCTTCTTCACGCTTAACCCTCTTTCTGCAATTATTCAGGGAAATTATAGTATCTTTTTTTAACCAATTAATGACTACCGATGTATAATCAGATGCGTATGTATTGGGAAAATCTGAGCAAGCGCAGAAAGGGTCTTGTTATTATTTATCGACACTATGGCAATCTTCGCTCTAAATTCAGCTGTAAATATTCTTCTTGACTTTTTCATATGACAGAAATTAGAAAATTACTAAATTCCTGTCCAGTTTTTTTTAGACCATCACATTTTACATTTCATGAACATAATTAATTTGTTAAGTTAGACAATTCATAGCCTTGCAGGTAACGTCCGAAGCTAAGTGCAGGCGGGCATTTTAAATTACTAAACATTCAATAATCCCCTATGTTTATTTAGTGTTTGATACTTCAAATCAGCACTATCTTCCCGCTTGCATTTAGCTTTTGTTATGGGCATAAAGTTCTTCTTTCCTTTAATATTTAATCCATTTCCCCGTTTCAACTGTTTTATTTTTTTTGTCAAAAAGTCTATAAAAGTAAATACCCGATTTTAGCGATTCTACATTTATATTTGAACAATTATCATATAGCATTTGCCTAATCACAACTTGTCCGTTTATGCTTAGCAGTTCAAAGTCTATTTCATTGCTGATAGTTTTAATATTCAACTGGTTTGTGCCCGGATTTGGATAAACCATTGTTTCTGGTTTATCAATAGGTATTTCCTGTGTCCATGTTATCAAACCGTTGCTATCAACTTTAACAATATAAATATCTCGTTCTTGGTCTTGTGTGTCATCATCGTAACGATTACCAACCATTAAGCACCCTCCATCATTTGTAGCAAGAATGCTATAAAGAAAATAATAGGCATCGCCACCATACCAGTATTCCCATATTGGAGTTAAATCGACACTTATTTTAATCAAATGAAACCATGAATTGAAAGAACTCCAAAACGGATTGTAATAGTCGTAATTAGAAGTACCACCAACGTACAAATTATTTCCTAGTTTACTAACACCTTGATACATTGCAGGCTGTTCTCTCATAGTTTCATTTTTGAAGAAATGATTGTAACTAACTAATTGACCTGCCTCTGTCATTGAGACTACATTTAGTTGGTTAACGTAAGATTGCGCAGAGGTTCCGGCGCCACAAACTAAAATTGAAGTATCATTAATAAAAACAGGTGAATAGTAATTATGCACGCCTAAAGGAATGGGATATACATTGAGAAGTTCAAAATTCTTATTAATAGTTACCATTTGCCCGGCTGATGTATTATCATAATAACTATAAAATACATGGTAATTGGCACTATCCTTACTTTCAATCAAATCAAACGGTCGATCCCAGATACTTGAGGTTGAAAAAAAAACAGAATTTAATGAATCTCCTGTTATGGAAAGTTTAACATAGAAGGGATCGTGGTTATAGGGTGAAATTGTATCATAGTGAGTCGTGTAGCCTGTTATCATAATGTTACTGTCAGAATCAATTATTGAATTCATGTAAGAAATCCACTTATTAGTCGGGAGATATATTAATTTTTCACTTTCGACTCCAAGCTCTGAGTTTAGCATTAAAAACCATAAGGCCCATTGATCTGTATTAACTATTGACTTTGAGCCTAATATATAATAATAGTTATTGAAGTAATGAATATTGAAAAATTGGCATGAGGCGGAATCTTCTGGTTGAATTATAGATTCCAATAATAAACTTCCATTGCAATCAACTTTTAGGATATATCCTCCTGGTAAACCTGTTTCAAAATTATGGATTCGTCCAGCTAAAACGAACCCACTTTCATCGTTTTCTACTACTGAATTGATTATCTGATCTTTTACATTTGAGATGGTCAACTCAAAGGATGATTGAGGAAATACTTGAAAAGGAATAGCAATCTTTAGCAATAATATAAAAGCAATTGGTTTCTTCATACTTATTAGGAATTAAATCCAGATAGGTCAATTTGACCTATTTGGATTGATTAATTTTAGAACGAGTGAGGAGGTGTTGAACTTGTATGCCAGATTGCATATTTAATCTCAGCAAAATGACCCATATACCAACAATCATGTTGATCAGAGCCACACAATCCAAAAGCAGTATCATCAAACAAATGATACGATATTACACTTTTGCCTACTGGTTTTAGAAGATTTCCAATTTGAACCAAACCATTCTTGTAGAAATTTATTTCTGTTGTGGAAAGACACTGGTGATTTAAAGTATACTCCTGAAAATCCTCAAAAGTTAAGCATTGTCCATTACTATTTTGAAATTCACATGGATATACATATTTCATTTCAACATCAGTATAATATGAATTCCCACTGGGAACACCTATAGTAAAGTTAGCTAGTTGTTTGATAATATCTGCACCATCTTTTCCAACACCAAGACCAGAACCATCACAACGGCCTAACTCCCATCCCCAATACCAAGGAAAGTTGTTTCCAAGTCCTTCAGAGTTGTTAATTCCAAAACCTGACGTTAGCTGAATCGTTGCGATTTCTCCATCAGAAACCTTTAATGAAATATCAGCTACTAAGAGCTGTTTTTCATTCGAAACAATGCGTGCATAATGAATTGACAAACTATTAATAACTTTATCATAGATTGCTTGAATATCAGAAAAAAGCACTTTTCCGTTAGTTAGAGTTACTTCAAAATAAGAAGAATCAATAATATAGTCTTCCAACGAAGCACTTGCGTTTCCATAAGTATAGTTTGAAGTTGCTTCAATATACCATACGGCACTATCTATTTCCATTGGTTCAGTACCTGACTTTAGAGTTGGGTTTTCACGGATTAGGTCTATTTTATCTCTAAATGCAACTATCCGTTTTTCTAATTTCGCGTCTTTTAATGACTGCTCGGTCTGGGTTTGTTGTTTGTAAATACCTGTTTGTTCTTTTTGACAGGAAATAATAATCAAACTTGCTGTAATAAGCGTCGCCAAACCGAAATAAGTAAATAAATGTTTGCGTTTCATTTCTAAAAAATTTTAGTTAATACTCAATTAATTGATTAATAAATGGTTAATAAAAGGCTCCATCTGTTTAATTGCTGAAGTTCTAAAATTTCAATCTTTTTTCATTTTACCTCCTTTCATTTTTGTTCTTATTGCTTATAACGGTGACAATATGGCCAGTAAGGGATTGCGGGCTTCTTTCCTATCAAGGTACACGAAAAGTCGAAGCGGGCTACAAACCTTCGCATACCACTGAAACCCTTATTGGCTATATTGTGTGTTGGCGGTATGTTGTTATTTATCTGTCCTTTTAAATAAAACTTTCCCATGTCCATTTAAGTTACTTCCTATCAAAATCGAATCATTAAAGAACTCTAATTCAAAATGACAGTGTTTGTTCTTGTCATGTCTTTTATTATTCGGATTAAATCCTTTAATTCGGAAATAATCTCCGAAAAGTTTAATTTCTAATGGTTCAGTATCAGCTTGCTCATTAGTCTTAAGACTTTCAAATTCTCCAAGAAGATATTCACCTTCAATATGAAAATATAAGTTTCCTTTCTTTTTCTTGTAATCTTTTGAAGTCCATTCACCTTCCCAATTACCTTTAACTGAAAGCATTTTCTCCATTTGTTTTTGAGAAGGAAGATTCAAATATCCTGTCATTGCATCTTCAGGTGTTGCAAATGCCGTCAAAGCAAAATTCATTCCGGTACAAATATCAGGGAAATCCGTATATCCCGATTTAATAGTTTGGTTAATAGGAATTTCATTTACTCCGTAAAGTTCATATAAAACTTCTCCAATCCAATTTAGATTATTAACTGCATCATCTTTTGGGGTATTGGAGCTTTTTCTTGCATGAACATAAGTGTTACCATTGTCATACACTTTGTTTATAAGGTCATATGAATTATTAGGAAAGGTATCTTTTGTGTTAAAATTAATCTTTTCGAAAATATCAAAGAATCGATTTAGATTCTTGGCGGTTTTTCCTGTTTCAATTTTAAATATGTAAGTATTTTTCTCTTGATTTAGCTGATAAACAGATTTAATAAAATTTTTATCATCATTTAGGGTAATCTTGTCTATGATATTTTTCTCAAAAATCACCCTGTCAATCATTTTAGGCATTGCCAAATATTTAACCAGAGTTCTAAAATTTTCAGGTTCCAAGTCGCAATAATTTCCAAATGGATGGCTCATTTGTGTTAGTTTTTCATAACAAATCATTTCGCAAATGCTTCTTGATAGTGTAATGGCTGCTTCATAAAATCCATCACGAAAAAGCATTTTAGCTTGAAAATAGAACTTAACGGGTGAGACATCTTTAAAATACAATACATGAGAGATATTAATCCATCTTTCAATCTTACTATCAATATTGTCAATGTATTCGTTTTTAAGCGAATGTGAAATAAGCTCATAAGTACATTCATAAGGTTCTTTTTTATTGTCCTTATAGAATTCTTTGAGCTTAAATAACTCTTCGAAATCTGAAATTATATCAATTTGTCTCCTCATGTGAGTGTCCTTTTACAATTACCGCTAACGGATGGCGGTATAAAACGTAGCGGATTGCGTGGCTGCGAACCTATCCCCCGTGACGACCTTGCCAGCGGGAAGTGACATTACAAATTACACTGAAACCGCTATGTTTTATGACCGCGTGTTGGGCGCTGGCTTTATTTTTTTAACTTTCGTTCATTTTTTAAACTTCTCCAAACTCTGAATCCAATATAAAGTCCAAATGCAATTATTATTAATAAAAGTATCAATTGGCCTGGCACTAAAACCCTGCGTACTATCATATGGCCTGCCAAAAGTGCCTTTTCCAAGATTCATATTTTGAAGCAATATAATCAAAAAACTATTCATAAATCTATTTCAACACTTTATAAATTCGTCTATTACTTTCAATTATCCTTAATCTATTATATTGAAAATCAGTTACATCATAATAAATACCACATTCTCCACTATTCTTATTAATAATTAATCTTATGGTATCATAATCATTATTATTAAGATACAAGAAAAAGTCCTTATTAGATAATGTATCAAGATTTGTAGTATTTAATGCGATTAAATTGGAATCAATTCTTGGAGATATTATCTTATTACCAATTATAAATCTCACTGAATCAGGATTAATCACATTATTTAATCCTAAAATTGAGATTGAATCTTTATTTATTAAATCAATATAAATGAATGGAGGAACTGGACTACATTCTACATCCTTCTTGGTCAAATCACACGAATCCAATGTTAATAAAATTAACAGAGAAATTATACCAAATCTTTTCATTGCCATTTATTTAGAGTCTGTCCATACAGTCATCAAAATTTTCAGTAAAATATAAACTTCTTATGAAAGTTTACCTTTTTGAAGTTATTCTTGGTCGATTTTATAATTTTTCAATCTAAAATTAAGAACTTCTTTTCAAACTCCTCTAAAAATTAAGTATTTTTTATTATTTTAAACATGAATATCCTTTATCAGAAATTTTATTTGCTGATTATCAATTGATTCTATGAAATCGAATTGT
>Ga0209201_1002256_pt1 | contig 19310 bp, 16 predicted proteins | sample AD_UKC055_MetaG_FD_184411 | JGI IMG/M metagenome (GOLD analysis project Ga0209201, IMG submission 184411) | Active sludge microbial communities of municipal wastewater-treating anaerobic digesters from USA - AD_UKC055_MetaG (SPAdes) (version 2) | ecosystem: Engineered > Bioreactor > Anaerobic >...
TGCTGCCGTGGGTGTAGAACTCTGCAATGTCTCTGATTGTACAACCAGGAAGGCTGATTGAAGCACATTTTTCCACATGAAGGTTGAGCATGGAGTTAAACTGGCAATCCTCCATTAAAAGGTTGTTTAACCTTGCGCCGTGAAAACTCAAGTTAGTGCTGAAAATTGTTCGTTCAAATACCAGATCGGAAGTATCACCCTGGAACAAATCAAATATCAGGTTACCGGTGCCAAAGGATGCCCGCTTGAAGGTTAGCTTTTCAGCTTTAACCTCAGCACCCTCAAAGTTCACCTCACCATCGCCAAATACAGACCGGTTGAACGATACCCTTCCGGTGCCAAAATCTACAGTGCGGAAATCAACCCTTCCGGGTCCGAATTCGGTACGCTCAAACGAAACATCACCCCTTCCGAAGTTGGCATAGTGAAAATCAACCTTACCGGTTCCAAACCGGGTCACCTTGAAGTTTATTTCGCTGCTGCCAAATTTAACGTTGATAAAGGATACATTTCCATTGCCAAAGTCGGTATTGGTGAAAAGGGTATCGTTGCTGTTAAAAACGCAATCCTGAAAGTCCTTCTCCCCCGGGCTAAAGGTGGTATTCTTAAACGACATATTGCTGCCATAAAACCTGCATTGGGTAAAGTTGAAATGCTCGGTTCGGATGTGGCAATCGGATAGGCTAAAGTTGCCATTTGAATGGGTTGACTGGTGAAAATCAACCAGAGGGGCAACCATATAGGAGTTGTTAAAGTTCACATCACCTCGAAAATCAACCAACGAAAAGTCAATGCTGATGCCTGATTCAAAAAATGCATTTTGGGCCGACAATCCCAAAAGGGGTATCAGGGAACTTTTATCAAGGCCTAGGTATCGCTTACATGCAGTAGCAGAAAAACTTTGAACCAAGCAGCAGTCAAGGTTGATGGTTTCACCCTTGCCAATACCTTCGTAAACATCCGCCAAATTAGGATATGCCAGGTTAAGCGTGGCTATCTCCGATAACCTGTCGTTAAGGAGCACTACGCGCGCAGTTTTAGGGGTGGTGTAACCGTCGGAGCGGGTAAACTGTCGGTCGGTAATTTCTACCCGATACGATTCAAAACTATAGGACATTCAGGATGTTGTAGTTCATGTAAAAATATGAAAAATATCCAAATTTTGACAGGTTTTAGAATATTTTTTAAAAGGAAAATGATATTACTCCTTGGCCCTGTTATGCCTTTGCCCTTTCTTATCTATACATCAATGTTCAGCGTGTAGGTTTTGAATAGCTATGTTGAGATGATCTTGCATAGGTTTTACTCTGAATCATCCATCAGAAATCCTGTTCCGCGCTCGCTTATTACCCTTGTAAAGTTAGCAATGGAGCGATTGTAGCCAGTTTCCACATCTTTTGGAAAGTAACAGGCTGGAAGTTGACCCTTTTTCCGGTGGTACATCAGGCAATCACAGCATACACCATGCCTGGTACAGGGGTATGTGCAGCGGCAACCTACCGAGTTGGATTCTTTCTTGCAATCCATCGTTTTTTAACTACAAATATAGGCTGAAAGGATTATCATCATTCAAAAACATCAGTATTTTTATGATGAAGGACTTGTGGATTAGGTTAGCTTTAAACTTAATCTTTACTTTGAAGTCGAAATAATGAAATGCTTTTTGCATCGTGTAATTCATGTTCAACCTAAAAACCTTATGCCATGAGAAAGTTGATTACCCCATTAATTTTATTGACAATGCTTATATTCAACCAGTGTAAAACCACAAGTAATGAGGTTAGCCAGGACGTTTCGCCTATCAGTGATAAAACCATAGGCAAAGTTACTACCGAGCTGGTAGCAAAGTATGGCGAAGCCCAAAAGTTTAGAATTGAGAGGGGCGTTGGCCAAACCGCATTACTTTGGCGTAGCTCCGACGGAAGTGAGGCCGATTTTGAGGAATTTTGCGGCAAGCAGTTCATTTCCAACCCCGAGGAGCTTGACCAGCTATTCAACAAGCTTTCATATGGATACGAGATGCTGTTTGGGCATTTCATACTACTTAGCAAGGAGCTGATGCGTCCGCTTCACCTTGATTGGGGGCCTGTTGCCCCTGTTGATGAGTTGTTTGGTTCCTATAATGCTGCCTCGCATGTTACCGACGATCTTTACGGGAACAAAATTGCCTTTATTACCACCCTTAACTTTCCATACTACAACCTGAAGGAAAAAGCTGAAATGGGCGAGAAGTGGTCGCGGAAGGAATGGGCTTACGCACGAATGGGCGACATGTTTACAAGTAGGGTTCCCGCCCAGCTGATACAGGACTTTTCCACCGCCAATACCAATGCCGATACCTACATCAGCAGCTACAATATCTACATGGGAAGTCTGGTAAACGATGAAGGCAAGAAGTTATTTCCCAATGATATGGCACTAATTACTCACTGGGGTTTGCGTGATGAGCTCAAATCGCAGTACTCCAACTTAGTCGATGGACTTGAGCACCAGCGGATAATTTACCAGGTGATGAAGCGAATTATTGACCAGTCAATTCCTTTACAGGTGATAAATAAAGGCGACTACCAGTGGAATCCCAACTCGAATACCCTACAAAGGAATGGTGAGGATATAGCGGTTGAACCCGAGCCAAACACTCGTTACCAGCATGTTATTAACCAGTTTAACACGCTTAAGGCTATTGATGCCTACACTCCTGCAATGCCCACTTACATACAGCGGAAGTTTGAAGGAGAGTATGAGCTACCGGTTGACGATGTGGAGAAGCTGTTTATAGAGCTTGTTTCGTCGCATGAGGTGCGGGAGGCTGGCAAGCTCATCAGCCAAAGGCTGGGAAGGAAGCTCGAACCCTTTGATATCTGGTACGATGGGTTTAAGGTACGGAGCGGCATTTCTGCCGAGAAGTTGGATGGACTTACAACCAAAAAGTATCCTACTGTTGAGGCATTTGACAAGGCCCTACCTGAAATTCTTACCTCGTTAGGCTTTCCAAAAGATAAGGCGCAGTTTATTGGCGACCATGTTCGGGTCGAAGCAGCAAGAGGATCAGGCCATGCATGGGGTGCCGAGATGAAGAAGGATGACGCTTTGCTTCGAACCCGTGTCCCTGCAACAGGCATGAACTACAAGGGATTTAACATTGCCATGCACGAGTTTGGACACACTGTGGAGCAAACCATTTCGCTCCACGATGTTGACTACTACACAATGCACGGTGTCCCCAACACTGCTTTCACCGAAGCCTTAGCCTTTGTTTTTCAGAACCGCGACCTGGCCGTTCTGGGAATATCGGAAACCAATCCCCAGAAGGAAAGCCTCGAAACCCTCGATAACCTTTGGTCGTGCTACGAAATAATGGGTGTTTCGCTGGTGGATATAAACCTTTGGAAGTGGCTCTACAACCATCCCGGTGCCTCCGCTCAAGAGGTAAAGGATGCCACCATCAACATTGCCAAGGATATTTGGAACAAGTACTATGCCGATGTGTTTGGCAGCACCGACGAGCCTATTTTGGCGGTTTACTCCCACATGATCGACAACCCACTTTACCTGTCGGCGTACCCAGTTGGACATTTAATTCACTTTCAGCTCGAAAAGCAGCTAAAAGGCAAGTCGTTTGCTAGCGAGATTGAGCGTATATACTCCCAGGGAAGACTTATTCCCCAGCTTTGGCTGAAGGATGCGGTTGGTGAAACCCTATCGGTTAAGCCAATTCTGGAGGCCTCCGCTGAATCCTTAGGTAAGTTGAAGTAATCCGGCTAAGACCTGAAATTTTTTATACGACCTAACAGGCTTTCAATGCCTGTTAGGTCTTTTTGGTTACTACTACTGGCAAGATGCAAGTTCTTGCACACGCCGGTTAGGGAGGAGGTGCTAGCAAATGGCAGGGGTGTTGCGGGTGGCTGCAAATCTGGAAAAAGCCATAAGCAAGGGCAGCGTGCAGACGCACAGAAAACGATAGAAGGCTGACAAGCGACTTGTTGTAAAAAATCCTCTCGGATTCAGGTTGTATTTTTTTCGAAACTATTGCAAATTGATTCCTAAATTCATCTCACAGATGTAATTAAAATTGTTGTCCGTTTTGCATTCCTTTCAACGAAGCACCGTCATTTTAGAATTACCGCCAACTATAAACTTGTTTTGGTGACGTCGGTCCTGCTGTAGATAGGCTAGTATAGCGTAGGCGTTTATGCTATCAACGGTAATGCATAGCTTGCCATCTTTAGATTTCCGTATGATTTTATCTTCATGTCAAAATTAACCTATTGCTTAATTCTTATCAATTTTTTATTGGTATGATTAATGTTTTTTATAAAAATAAGTAATAATTAACTGATTAGCAACGATATGGATTGTTGATAAATTTATGGTTCTGCCGCCTTTATAACCGTTTTGTCTTCTAACCTGTAATCTTTTTCATTTTGGCCATATTCAAAAATAATGTTGTAATACCGATTATCATTCTATATGATAAATTTATTAAACTTTTCTTTGAGAACTTTGTGGTTAAATAATATTAGAAACCACAAAGCACACAATGATATTACACAAAGAACGCAATAATTACTATTCATGATTCCAATATGGCTATCGGAAAACAACATTTTCTTTAAATAGAGCCTCCCTTTTTATGTTCTCCCCCAACCCCTGCAATCCTAGCCTTTATCTTTTGCTCAAATATCACAATTAGCTCTTTGATGGCGTTAATCAATTCCTCCTCTTTTTCAACTTGAGAAACGATTGTCTTTTGAACGTTTAACCTACGGTTTATACATCATTGTTGACTTCACTAGTGGCTGTCTATTCCCATGAGCATCAGGAACAGGTGTTTCTGAATTTTGATGATTTCCTGCATGTACTCACCAACTGCCTTAACGCTTCCAGGCAGGGTATATACAAACATACTTCCCATCACCCCGGCAATACTCCTGCTGATTAAAGCGTTGGGCTTGTCGGCTCCGTATTTCATTCTTATCATCTCCATTATTCCGGGAATTTCCTTATCAAGAAGTGGCCTAACCACATCGGGGGCAACATCCCTTGGTCCTATACCCGTTCCCCCGGTAGTAATCAGGAGGTCGTACCCATTGTTCTTGGCTTCAACCACAGTTGAGGTAAGCGTAGCGGCATCATCCGGAATTATGGTGGAATTAACGGAGTGCCTCCATCCTATATCGTTGAAGAATTGGTTAACCAACCGAACCACCTCTGGGCCGCTTCTATCCTCATAGTCACCCCTGCTGGCCCTATCACTTAGCGTAACCACTTTCACCCTGTAGGTTCGTGGTATGAGCTCCAGCTCGTCACCGGCTTTTAGCCTTCCGGTTTTTAAGACCCTGGCAAAAATTCCCTCCCTTGGCATAATGCAGCTACCAACCTGGCTGAATATGGCGCAACCATCGGCATGGCAAAGCTTTCCTATTTGGGTAACCTCCAGCTCAACGCCCGACCCAACAAGCCTGTCGCCGGGAATACACTCGTAAAGGCAGAAACCCTTTGTTGTGATGTTCTCGGCAAAGTCGCCATATTTTATTTCCAGGTTGTTGGCCGCATTAAATTTTTCGATGCTCTCAACACCGAGAAGGCTGACTTGCCGGTGCCACATTCCGGAATGGGCATCGCCTTTAACCCCTGTGCTGTTTAGCTCAATAAAGTCAACAGGGTGCTTTGCTGTGCCCTTTGCATCCGAAATATTAACCGATAGTACTTTTACGCTGGTATCCACAACTTTTTGCTTTACGAATTAATGTCATGTTTTATTTTTTCGGTGAGTTTTATGGACTCAATTGTCATTTCCTTGTCAACGGCTTTGCACATGTCGTAAACAGCCAACAGGGCAACTGAAACGGCTGTGAGGGCTTCCATTTCAACACCTGTTTGGCCGATGCACTTAATGTAGCTGCTTATTTCAATCCCGTTTTGAACGATGGATGCTTTTACATCAACCTTAGCTAGCAGTATGGTGTGGCAAAGCGGGATGAGCGTTGGCGTTTGTTTGGCAGCCTGTATTCCGGCAATCTCGGCAAGGGTGAGCACATCACCCTTTTTTACCTGATTCTCTGTGATAAGCTTTAGGGTTTCGGGTTGAAGCCTGATAAATCCTTTGGCGCGTGCTTCCCTAAGCTGGTTGGGCTTGGAGCCAACGTCAACCATGTTGGCCCTGCCATCTCTGTCGGTATGTGAAAGTTCCATGTCAACCTCCTATGTTATAGAATTTCCCGTCATGGTTGGTAGTTCCACGGGCAGGTTTGGCATTCACTGCTTTGAGTAAGGCTCCCTCATATCCAAGCCCCCGTACACTATAGCCCAGATTACTAAACAGACATGGTTTGACAAAACCGTTGGCTGTTAACCTGAGGCGATTGCAGATGCTGCAGTTACCGCCGTTTCCCCCCTCTACCTCGCCGAATATTCCGGCGTTTAAATCCATTTTAGGAATGAACCTGACTTCAAATCCATTTGCTTGGGCAAATTTTTTTACCTCAACGGCGTCGGGTTCTGCCGATGATTTATCAACTACACAGTTTATTTTTATTGGGGTTAGGCCTGCAGCTCTGGCACATTCCAACCCATTAAGCACATCGTCAAGGCTACCTACCCTGGTAATTTGCCTGTACCTGGTGGGGTTGACCGTATCGAGGCTAACATTAACTCTCTGTAAACCAGCATATTTTAACTCCTTAGCATATTTGCCTAGAAGCACTCCGTTGGTGGTCATGCTCAGGTCGGTGATGCCCTCAATGTTGGAAATCATGGACACGAGTTCCACTATACCTTTTCGAACAAGGGGTTCACCGCCTGTAATTCTCACCTTGTTGAACCCTTTTGTGGCTGCAATTCTTGTAAAGGATGCAATTTCCTCAAACGAGAGTATCTCGCTATGGTCAAGCTGAGTAATACCCTCTTCGGGCATGCAGTAAGTGCACCGTAGGTTACAACGGTCGGTTACCGATATCCGCAGGTAGTTGATTTGGCGGTTAAAGCGGTCGTACATCAACAATTTCTCCCTTATCAATTTTTGTGGTACCAATAGGGACAGCAATAATGCCATCGGCATTGCCAAGGGCAAATATGTGTGCCGAGCCGTGAAACTCAACAGGTAAAGCTGCTGACCCTGCTATTATCTTAACCGGAACCAGCGCCATTCGCTCGGCCCTGTTTCGCCTGTAATCCTCTGCTAAAGGCAAACGAATGGCCGTAGGGTTCAGCTGCTTGCAGCCCATTAGCTTACGTATGGCGGGCTTAACCAGTAGCTCGAACTGTATGAATGCCGAAACAGGATTACCTGGCAGCCCAAATACCAGCTTGTTGTCCAAGGTTCCGAACGTTGTAGGCTTGCCGGGCTGAACTGCTACGCTGCTGAAGTGGATGGTAACCCCCAACTTCTCCATGATTTCGGGCACGTAGTCGTAATCGCCCATTGAAACGCCACCTGTTAGCGTAACAACCTCGTTTTCGGCAATGGCTTTGGCTAGAACTTCGTAGGTAGCATCCTTGCTATCACTCACAATGCCATAGTAGCTGGGCAAAGCTCCGGCGGCCTTAGTCTGTGCAACCAGCTGATAGCCATTGCTGTTCCTTATCTGCCCACCCAGTGGTTTTATATTAGGCTCCACCAGCTCATCGCCGGTAGGTAGTATGCCCACTCTGGGCTGAGTGGCAACCAATGGCTGGTGGTATCCCAGTGCTGCCATAATGGCAATATGCTGTGGACCAATAATTATGCCTTTATTGATAGATACATCTCCAATCCGAATATCCTCACCCAGCTCGCAAATATTTTTTTTGGCCTCCATGCCTGTGAATTCAACGTACAAATCGTCTGCCAGGCGGGTGTCCTCAACAGGTAAAACGCAGTCGGCGCCAAGCGGAATTGGTGCCCCAGTCATTATTTTGGCGCAAGTACCGGGTTCAACCTGCATGGTGGGCAGGCTTCCGGCAGCAATGGTTTCTACTATCTTTAAGGGCATTCGGAGGTCGCTCATCCTACAGGCAAAGCCATCAACAGCCGATTTTCTGAAAGGCGGCATGTTAATGTCCGAAACTATATCCTCAGCAAGCACCCTGTGCAGGCTCTCCAACAGTAAAACTCTTTCTGGCTTTTGAATGGTAACAACTCTGGAGAGAACCAAGGCGTAAGCTTCCTCAAACCTAATCATGGTCAGGGTTAATTTTCCACAAAGTTGTTAAAAAAATCATTACCAGGGTAACTGTTTTAGGCTTTTTTGCCTGCTCATCCGTAATAGCCTGCTTAATTAATAAAGCGCTGGTTAGCTATTGCTAAAATTGTTAATTTTGACAAAAATTTTGTAGGATGTTGAAGGATCGCGGTTACTATATCGACCTGCTTCACCAGCATATTTCAAACCCCAAAATGATAGCTCATTGTCTAGCCTCTGAGGCAGTGCTAAGAGCCTTAGCCAGAAAGTTTGGTGAGGATGAGGAAGTTTGGGGAATTGCCGGTTTGGTTCATGATATTGACTCTGAGCAAACCGAGTCGGACCACACCATGCATGGGCTGGTGGCTGCCGAGATGCTAAACGGCGTGCTACCCGATGAGGCGGTAGATGCTGTTCGGATGCACAACGAGGATGCTACCGGAATGGAGCGTAGCACCAAGTTCCAACATGCGCTGGCAGCCGGTGAAACCATTACCGGGCTAATTTTTGCCACCGCGCTGGTTTACCCCGACAGGAAGATTAGCAGCGTTAAGCCTAAGTCGGTTGTCAAAAGAATGAAGGAGAAGCAGTTTGCCGCCTCTGTGAATCGTAGCACTATCATGGAGTGTGAATTGTTAGGGCTTTCGATTGACGATTTCGTCAGCCTTTCGCTGGAGGCACTTGCTCCAATTGAGTCGGAGTTGGGCTTTTAGAGTTTATCAGGCATGAAGGCTTGCTGTTTTAATAACTGGAGAAAATTTTTTCAGAATTTCCTCCTGAATACCTTTAAAGTTTTGGAAAGCTGCATGCTGATCAAATTGATGCTGGTGAATTACATAGCTAAAATACGGACTAATTTGCATTAATCATCTTAGCTATGCGCTTGCATGCTATATGATATGTATGCAGGTTGAAAGTTATTTTTTTGTTGGCATAAACACTTATTAAGCTGAATATTAACGTGAAGTTAGAGTTGATTTGTGAACAGGTTGTTACCGAAGCCAAAAAGGCGGGTAGCTTTGCCATGGAGCAACGGGCAAACTTCAACATCAATAAGGTTGAGGTGAAAGGCAAGCATAATTTTGTATCGTATGTTGACCGGACATGCGAGGCGATGCTGGTTGATGGTCTCTCGAAAATTGTCCCTCAAGCCGGCTTTATTGCTGAGGAGGGAACCGGTAAGCCAAATAAAGGGGGGCTGAACTGGGTGGTGGATCCCCTGGATGGGACAACCAACTACATTCATGGAATATCCCCTTTTGCGGTCAGTATTGCCCTGATGGACGATCAAAAACTGTTGCTGGGCGTTGTGTATGAGGCCAACTTAAAGGAATGCTTCTGGGCAACTGCCGACAGCCAGGCCTATTTAAATGGTGCACCTATTAAAGTGTCGGAAACCGGTAAGGTGAACGACGCCCTTGTTGCAACCGGTTTTCCCTACTACGACTACTCCCGCATCAACCCGTTTTTTCAGACTATGGAATACTTCATGCGTAATTCCCATGGTTTGAGACGGTTAGGCTCTGCTGCTACCGATTTGGTTTACGTGGCCTGCGGACGATTCGATGCCTTCTACGAGTATGGGCTAAGCCCTTGGGATGTGGCTGCCGGAGCTTTGATTGTGGAGCGTGCCGGAGGTAGGGTATGCGACTTTAAGCGGGGTAATGATTTTATTTTTGGAGGTGAAATAATGGCTACCAACAGCAGCCTACATGGTGAGTTTGCCGACATCTTAAACGGCATGATGAGCAAATCCCAATCGGAATAAGTTAAACATCTATGAAAGAAGCTCAACTATTACAGCCACCGGCTTCATCCGCGTCAATCATAAATTTTTAAAAATTGACAGATGAAACGACTAGCTTTTTACCTGTTTTACACCATAACAAAAATTTTAGCCCTGCTACCGCTAAGATTGCTCTACGTAATTTCCGACATTAACAGGTTTTTGCTTTACTACGTGCTGAGGTACAGGCGAAAAACGGTGACAACTAATTTAAAAAATGCCTTTCCGGACAAATCGAAAGAGGAGCTAAAGGCAATTGAATGGAAGTTTTACCGGCACCTGTGCGATTTATTTGCCGAAATAATTTTTTTACTGCATTCGGGGGCAAAGCGGGCAGCTAAGCTTTGCACCTTTAGTAACGTGGAGCTGGTGAATAGCTACTACCAGCAGGGGAAAAGCGTGGTAGCGGCCGGTGGTCATTTCGGGAACTGGGAGCTTTACGGCCTGTTTCCGCTCTACATAAAACACACTGTTCTGGGTGCGTACAAGCCACTTAATAACAAGCCGATTGATGAATTCATCAAAAAGTCACGTGAACGTTTTGGGTGTGTTACCATACCAATGTACAGCATTTCGAGAGTTGCCCTAAAATGGTCGCAGGAAGGTAAACCATTCTTTTTGGGGCTTATAAACGACCAATCGCCATCTCGTAGCCATATTGGGTACTGGACTACTTTTTTGAACCAGGAGACTCCAGTTTATATTGGGACCGAAAAGATAGCCCGGAAAATAAACCAACCCGTGGTGTTTTGCTACATTCGCAAGTTAAAGCGAGGCAAGTATGAAGCGAACGTGGAGCTTCTGGTCGAAGAACCTAGGCTGACTAAACCCCACGAGATTACCGAGATGCACCTCCGAGCGTTGGAAAGGGTGATTAATGAAGCTCCTGAGTACTGGCTCTGGTCTCATAAGCGATGGAAGCATAAACGTGATGTAACCACTAACTCCTTACAGGCAGGAAATGAGCATACACCATGAGGTTGCCGTAGTTATCCTGAACTGGAATGGCGAGAAGTTCCTGCAACGCTTTCTTCCGGGAGTACTAGCCAACTCCAACGAAACTGGCGTGGCGGTTTATGTTGCCGATAATGGTTCTACAGATGGCTCAATTAAGATTCTCAGATCAAGGTTTCCGCTGGTAAACCTCATCCTACTCGACAGGAATTATGGCTACGCTGGAGGGTATAACCGTGCGCTAAGCCAGATAGACAGCGATTTTTTTGTGCTGCTTAATTCTGATGTTGAAGTGCCTGGGGGATGGCTTAATCCTTTACGTAGCTTTATGCGGTCAAACCCAAATGCAGCCGCTTGCGCTCCTACCATTATGGATATTACCCGCCCGGAGTGCTTTGAGTATGCCGGAGCAGCGGGTGGTTTTATTGACAAGTTTGGCTACCCGTTTTGTAGGGGTAGGATTCTATCCGAAATAGAGCAGGACACCGGGCAGTACAACCAGTCCATCGAGGTATTCTGGGCAAGCGGGGCCTGCATGATGGTGAGGGCAAACACCTTTTGGGACGCGGGCGGTTTCGATGACCATTTTTTTGCCCACATGGAGGAAATTGACCTCTGCTGGCGAATGTTGAACATGGGATACTCGGTATGGAGCATTCCGGAGTCTAAAGTTTACCACGTAGGAGGAGGAACACTTCCAAACAACAACCCATACAAACTTTACCTGAACTACCGTAATAGCCTGTTCATGCTACACAAGAACCTATCAAAGAATGCCTTTTACCAAACCATTATAGCCAGGCTACTTCTCGATTGGCTTTCGGCAATGGCCTACCTGGTTCGCTTTCAGCTTAAATTTTTCGGGGCCGTTGCTAAGTCACACTACCATTACTATCGTGATATCAGCAGGTTGAATAGCTTCCGCAGCTCATTCCGGCATCCTAAAACCAACAGTGCAAAAGTTATCTACCATAGAAGCGTTCTTTTTGATTTTTTCATACTCCGCAGGCGGAAATTTTCCGAGCTGAAGTTTTAGTCTTTTGTCAGCCTTTTTACCTTTTTTAGGATAGGGGCGTATGTTAAAAATATGAAAAAAATCGCCTTTTTTGATAATCTAATCCTTTAAAAGATACCTTTGCAGCTCAACTTTACACATTAGCCATTTAGCTAAACTGCAGCAGTACCAAATGATCTCATTTAAAAAACTTACCATTCGCGATATTTTATTCCGTTCACGAATGGCCTACGCCGAAAGACCAGCTCTTGCTTTTGTTGACTCAAAGCCTGTTACCTACGCCAACATGGCGATTATTGTCAGGAACATTTCCGGGATGCTCTACACCCTTGGGATTAGGAAGGGCGATAGGGTAGCCCTCATAGGCGAGAATAGCCCAAACTGGGGTATGGCTTATTTGGCGGCAACCACAATAGGGGCGGTTGTAGTTCCCATTCTTCCCGACTTTTCGGATACAGAATTGGAAAACATCATACGCCATAGCGAGGCGAGGGTAGTTTTTGTTTCAGCCAAAATTTATTCTCACCTTAAAATCGACAATCTTAAAGGCGTTGAGGCCTTCATCCTGCTCAACAGTTTAGTTCCTATTGACGAGGAAACATTTACAGCCGATACTACTATTCCCTACTCCATACCCGACCCTATTGTAAACGTTGATTACTGCGATTGCGAGTTACCCCGCCCTAGCGAGGACGACCTGGCAGCAATTATCTATACCTCAGGCACCACTGGTAGGCCCAAGGGGGTAATGCTTACCCACCGGAACCTTGTTTCTAACGTTCTATCCACCTTGATGGTTCAGGAGGTAACGGAGCATGACAGGCTACTCTCCATTCTCCCTTTATCGCACACCTACGAGTGCACCATTGGTTTCCTAATTCCAATGGCAACGGGTGCATCGGTTTACTACCTCGATAAACCACCTGTAGCCCAAACACTTATTCCGGCCATGCAAAAAGTTAGGCCTACAATGGTGCTTACGGTTCCGTTAATTATTGAAAAAATATTTCGAGGTAGCATCAAGCCCCAGCTAACCTCAACTGCCCTAAGGCAACGCCTATACCAGTTTTCGCTAAGTCGCAGGCTCCTTCATCGGGTTGCTGCGCGAAAACTCCATAGTACTTTCGGGGGTGAGCTTAGATTCTTTGGAATTGGCGGAGCAAAACTTTCGCGTGAGGTTGAGCTATTCCTGCACGAAGGCCGATTTCCCTACTCCATAGGCTATGGAATGACGGAAACATCGCCGTTGCTTACCGGTAGCACTCCCGCACAAGTAAGGTTTAGAACGGCAGGCTACTGCCTACCCGGGCAGGAGCTGAGGTTGCTTAATCCCAACCCCGAAACCGGTGAGGGCGAAATTCTTGCCAGGGGTTCCAACGTAATGGTTGGCTACTATAAAGAGCCCGAGCTAACCCAAGCAATTTTTTACGAGGGTTGGTTAAGAACCGGAGACCTGGGAGTTATAGATGACAAGGGATATTTAACCATTAAGGGACGGTCTAAGAATTTGATACTGAGTTCTTCGGGCGAAAATATATACCCCGAGGAAATTGAGGATATTATCAACAACCATGAATACGTTGCCGATTCCGTGGTTTACGAGTCGGGAGGCAAGCTGATGGCAAGGGTTCACCTCAACCGGGAAGCAGTGGCGCAATACCTCGCCGGCATTAAATCCTCAGCTGCGGACCTATCCAAAAATGCCGAAGAGCTTACCAGAAGAATTCTTGACGACATCAAGGTTATGGTGAACTCTAAAGTGGCCAGGTTTGCCCGGCTAAGCGTTGTTCACGAGCAGCTTGAACCTTTCGAAAAATCGGCCACCCAGAAAATTAAGAGATTCATGTATCAGGACTAGTCATTGTAGAACTCGTCGGATGCCGTTTCCGTTTCCAGGTTGAGGTGTGTTCTAGAATTGACAATGATGGAGTTGTAATTGCAGATTCCCATGCTTTTTCCTGCAATTTTTAGTTTGCCTACTTTCAGATAAATATTTTAGGTCGCGGTTTTGGCAAGTTCGACCGTTTTTGAGAATTCATTCCCTGAAACATATTTCTGACCTTTTTTTATTATACCGATTAAGTCGGTGGCTTTTGTCATTTTTTGTTTCATTCGTCAAATTGGCCATAACGGTTTATGGTATGGTGTCGTGCGGGATTACGAAGCGATTTCCTATCGACCGAGACGGAAGATTGATGCAGGGTAGTGAGTTTTGCATACCACTGAACCCCTTAATGGCAATACCGCGTGTTGTGTTCCGTGTTTTATTAATATTTATTAGCGTTTTTTTGATATCTATAATAGTAATATGTGTTAAATCCAATTCCGATCATTATTTCGTGATAATCATCTATTTTATTAAAAGCAAGAAATGTTTTTACTCTTTTGATTGGTAGGTCAATTTGTAAGTGATATTCAATTGTCTCTTTGTAAAACCCCATCTTGTATGTTAAAGTTAAATAATCTAATTTTCGAAAGTCCTTTTTATAACCTGCGATTATTCCATATCCTGAATTATTATCAGAATTTTCAGGAGAGTATTCTATTTTACTTAAACCAAGAATTATATTATGGTCATATATCTTTGCATAATTTTCAATGGAATACGAAACCATATCCATACTATTGTGAATAATCAATTTCCTATAATTAAAATCAACAGAACCATATAGCCATGCTCCTGGTCTTAGCATAAACCGGTAGCTTGAAAAACTTAAACCTGCATCAAATCTTTGATTTAATTTAAAATCTGTCATATAGGCAACTTGAAATCCTACAGATAAAGGTCCGACCACTGGTGTACTATAATAAAACTTTGCGCCATAAGGAGTATTGACCAATCCGGATTGTAAAAACAGTCCAATTTTTTGATCAAATGCCTCATAAATTATGTATGGTTTTAGTGATGTATTAATTACAGTTTGTCCATTTATAAGAACCTTTCTTGACACAAACCCTACATAACTATATTCCAAGAACTTTGCAGTATCGCTTACAACAATTTTGTAATTGCCATTTAAATCGGCCATTACACCATTTGAAGTTCCGAATTCAATGATTGATACTCCAGGTAATTCTGTAGTGTCTTCCTCACTCAAAATCCTCCCTGTAATGGTAATCTGACCAAACGAAAAAGTAGTTGGAATCAAAAAAATCAAAATAATTATCAGTTTACTTCTCAATTTTCGCAGATTTAATATGCAATACAATGGTCGGTGGTTTGGGCTACTGGGGAGTTAACCGGCAGCGGCGTTATCACACGCTAAAAACCACACTAAAATACTAAAAACATTCGAATTTGCTTCATCAGCCCCAGTAGGCTAAACCACGTGTTAGCAATTGGGCATTTATTTCTTTAAGTATCATTCGGGTTGTCATATTAATATCTTGGAAGAATAAACTATTGCAACTTCTTTGCTTTAAATTTAATTTCTGCAAAGGGATTATCCTCAATATTTTCAGTTTTCGTCTCAGTAATTAGTATCTTCCCAACAGAACCTGAATTTGTTTTAATTAACCATATTTGATAAGGCTTAATATCTAAGGCAAATTTTTGGAATGTGTTAATCTCTGTTGTCTGTATTGAGTCAAAAACTTCTTGTGCATTTTTTAAGTCCTCTAATTCATCGAAGAGAAAAAACCTATTTTCTAAATTTGGATTCGATAGGTAGGGAGATAATACTTCTCCAGAACCGTTGGTTTGAGCTAATACTGTAAAATCTGGAATTATATTTTGTGAATTAGGGAAGTTGATAATTTTCATGCTTTCAAAGAGGAATCCTTTATATGCTTCAGAATTTAAAGCAAATATTTGTGTGGAATCCTCATCTTTTTCACAAGAATTAAAAAGAAAAAGCATTCCTAATGCTAATATTTTAGCTGTATTTTTCATCATATTGTGTCGTGTAATTGCCTTATTGCCAACGTTTTCAGCATATACGAAGTTTCGGCGAAGCCGAAATTTGAGCGAACGAAGTGAGACGTATATGCTGTGTTATCGGAAGTTGCGATTTCGACTTTCTCTGATACATTTCAAAAAATATTACCTCAGTACTTAAACAAGTAGTTATAGATAACACTACCCTGATACATCACAAAAAAGAATGCTACCATAATCGCTTGAACAATCTGTGCCCGTTGAGTTATTAGGTTGAAAACTTTGCAAAATTCCAACCGTGTGGGTCCAAAGAAAAACACAAGAAGTACTGCTGATGTAATGATTCCAGGAACCCAGATAACCCAGGAAGGTATAGATCCAAACCGCACGATATTTGCGATGTCACCCCTCGGTACAATCCCACGGATAATTGTGTAATTAAACCAACCGCCAATTCCAAAAAAAGCGAGACTATAAAGGAAAAACAACAAGGCTCTGTGGCCAGTTGTACTTTGCCAATGAAATTTTAGTAGAAAGATAAGAGATAAAGACGCAAAAAGGAAGTTGACAAAAGGTCCAGCTGCTGCAATTGTAACTCCTTGCCAACCTGGGAGTTGTGCAACCTTACTGTAATTTACGTTTTCGTCGATGCCAAAGAGGAATGGTGTGTAGTGTATATCAAAAGGATGAGATTTAACACCGAAAAAAGTTCCAGCCAGACTATGTCCCCATTCATGGCATAAGGTGTTGGTATACATTGCAATTGTGGCAATTATAAAAAAGTCCAATATTAGTTCAATCCATGGAATTTTACTATTCATGTAAGGTTGCCTCTATAATCATATTATCTTTTCTCCAAAAGCAATTTCGGATAACTCGTTTATAGGCGCCACTCCATATCGCCTTATTTCCATTTTTGGATGTATAGGCGCCATAAAGTTGCGTTTACCATTCAATGCTATAGTAAAAAAATTACATTTGAAACAAATATATGTAATTTTTTTGCAACTCTTCAAATGGGCTCCTAATTTCCTGTAAATTTTTCTGGCTTGCATGGGTGTATGCATCTGTAACTTGACCACTTTTATGGCCTGGTATCAACCGGATAAACCGCAGGGGGTCAGCTTCGAGCAGGTATTCGGAACGGCTGGCCCCATCGCTGCAGCACGGTTGCCTTCGGCGAGCTCTCCGCCAGCTGGCGGATCGGTTCCTGTCGTGTGGCAGCCTCATCCCCAAACCCTCTGCCACTAGACTTTACACATCTATTTTTTAATTCACAAAGCACAATACCACCAGTTTACCTCTTTTTTCTACCACCTGTTTCCTTCTTTTTCTATGCTTCACTACCCCACGAGAGGACTCGCGCAGTAGCGGGGCAGAGTAGAATACCTGATTTAACCACTTAAAATCCAGAAATTTATATTGCTGGTAACGCCTTATTTTTTTGCTATTCATTAACCGCATTAAAAAATTCTCTCAGCTTATTTTTGTCAAGTTTTCCGTTAGTACGAACACCGCTGCAGAGGTCAATGCCAAACGGATGAACTGTTTCAATTGCCTGTCTTACATTATCTTTATTTAACCCACCTGCAAGGAAAATTGGAATTGGTATTGATTCCCTGATTTTTAGGCTTAATTCCCAATTATGTGTTCTCCCTGTTCCGCCTAGCTTTTTTACTGGTAAATTTGGATTTCCGCTGTCCAATAAAATTGCATCAACATACTTGGAAATTTCAATGGCTTCTTTTACAGAATTATCGTCAATAACATGAATAACTTGCACTAGTTTTACATTCGGTAACTCGTTACGAATCAGCTCATAACCTCTATCTTCCAGCTCATCTACAATTTGAATTGTTGATGTGTACACTTTTTTGTAATGCGAGATAATGTCTTTTGGCTTAGTTTCGCTTGTCAGCAAGAAAGTAGAAATCGGTGGAGGAACAGCCCTTGCAATTTTATTTATTAGCTCATCACCAATTACGCCCGGTCCACTTGGCATTTTCCCGACTAAGCCCAAAGCAGATGCACCGTGTTCAATTGCGATTTTTGCTTCTTCAATGCTACCTATACAGCAGATTTTTACTCTAGGTTTTGTCATGGCGTGCCGTTTAAGTCGTTTTTTTAAGGGTGATGTAGAACAAATGGTGTCATGATTAGTTGCCGAATTCGAAGCAATTCCGGATCAAGTAACACCAAACTTTGATAAGAGCTATAACCTTGGGATTGGCGCTGCACAGGCAATAGCTTTACCGTTGTGCGCTGGTCCGATTTTTTTTTGTCTTTACCAATCCATGAATTATAAATCCAGTACCTAAAACAATAAACGGAATACTCAACAATTGTCCCATATCTAATTTCATCTGTTCTTCAAAAGGAACTTGCTTTTCCTTTATAAATTCGATAAAGAAACGGGTTACAAAAATCAACGTGATTACCAACCCAAAAAAGAATCCGTTTTTAAGGTTTTCCCGTTTAGTTTTATAAAGATATAGCATCAATCCGAATATCAGTAAATAAGCAATTGCTTCGTATAGCTGAGCCGGATGTCGTGGCAAACTATCTACTCGCTCAAAAATAAAAGCCCACGGAACATTTGTTGGAATTCCAATAATCTCAGAATTCATCAAGTTGGCAAGTCTTATAAAGCATGCTCCTAAACCTGCAACAATTGCTATTAAATCAATCGTTTTTATAATTGATTCTTTTGTCTTTCTGGCATAAATTATCAAAGCAATAATTAAACCCAATGCTCCTCCATGACTGGCTAACCCTTGATAACCAGTGAATTTATATCCGCCATCAACAGTCGGTTGAATTGGTAGAATAATTTCTAATGGATGGCTCAAATAGTATGATGGCTCATAAAATAAGCAATGAGCAAGTCTAGCTCCGGCAAAAATTCCTATTATTCCGTAAATTGAAAGTTTTTCTAATTTATTCAACGGGATTCCCTCTTTTTTAAAAATACCTTTTAAGATTAACATGCAAAGCACCAATCCTCCCACAAATAGGATCCCATAGTATCTAATCGAAATATCAAAAATATTGATAATCTCAGGGTCTATATTCCAATGAATATAATTTACTATCATAATTTTTCTTTGTCTTGTTGGGTCTGCTAATCACGTAACCAAGGTTCGAAGTTAACAAAAGTTGTGAAAATCGTTAACAAAATTTTTTATTTGAGTAAAAGGCAACTTGCTTACACCTTATCCTTACTCCCTTTAAACACTTATTTTTGTTAGCGGTTGTTGTTCTTTTTATCAGCATATTTGAAATTTTTATGCCCATCTTAAACCTCAATCAGTTCAATGTTTTTTATTCGTATTTGTTCGGTATAATAAATAAATCTCGAACCATCTCCTTTTAGAATAGAATCCTGTACGAACATTTGGTCAAAATAGAAATAAATTCTTTTGTTATTTATACCAGTAACGCGAACTTAAATTGTTGGGCTACTCTTTAATTCAAATGGACTATTATCTTTATCTACACATTTTATGTAGTCAAAAG
>Ga0209201_1002264_pt1 | contig 19266 bp, 15 predicted proteins | sample AD_UKC055_MetaG_FD_184411 | JGI IMG/M metagenome (GOLD analysis project Ga0209201, IMG submission 184411) | Active sludge microbial communities of municipal wastewater-treating anaerobic digesters from USA - AD_UKC055_MetaG (SPAdes) (version 2) | ecosystem: Engineered > Bioreactor > Anaerobic >...
AATATCCCGCAATGATGCAGCCGCTGGTTTGTCCGAATTCATATTCCTTTCTTTGGTTTAAGGTTCATGTCTTCGGATGAGGAACCGTTTCACATCCCCATTATGGTGGTAGTGTCAAGATGCGCCCGTATGTGAAGACGGACGGCGCGCGGTCGGTGGACACGCAAACGGCCTATGCGCTGGCGCTCTACATGGACCTGCTGCCGGAGAACCTGCGCGCGGCTGCCGGGGCGCGGCTGGCCAGAAAGATCGAGGATAACGAGGGCCGGATGAGCACGGGTTTCCTGGGCACGCGGCCGTTGCTGCCAGTGCTCTCGGCGACCGGCCAGTCGGACCTGGCCACACGTCTCCTCCAAAGCCGCAAGTACCCGTCATGGGGGTATGAAGTCGAGCAAGGCGCGACGACCATCTGGGCGCGCTGGAACAGCTACACCAAAGACAAGGGCTTCGGCGGTCCGCAGAACGCGGAGATGAATTCCTTCGCGCATTACTCGTTTGGCGCGGTCTGCGAATGGATGTTCTCGCAACTCGCGGGTGTTCAGACCGACGGGGTAGGCTACCAACGCATCATCATTCGGCCCACGCCGCCGTCGCCGAACAGCAACCCGGACCAGAAGCCTGTTGACTGGGTGCGCGCGCGCTAGGATTCCATTCGCGGACGAATCGCCAGTGAGTGGAAGGTTGAGAATGGACAGTTAAGCCTGGAGGTGACCCTTCCGGCGAATACGTCTGCAACGGTTTATATCCCGGCGCGCAACGCTGCCAGCGTTGCGGAAAGCGGCAAACCGCTGGCGCAAGCGCCGGGAGTGAAGTTCCTGCGCACGGAGGGGGATCGGGTGGTGCTGGCCGTGGAGTCGGGCACTTATCGGTTCACGACCAGGCCCTGACGCCTGCTCTCCGGCCGAAAGCCGCACGATGAGAACACTCGGCCTCGTTGGATGGACTTGTCAGCGGGGCGCTCCGGGCGTAAACTTGGCTCATGCTCGACGCCATGAGTAGTCACAGGACCGGTTTGGAGCGGATCACCATCAATCCGAACCAATGCGGAGGACGTCCCTGCGTGCGGGGAATGCGCATCCGGGTGAAGGACGTCCTCGATATGCTGGCTGAGGGCGCTTCGGAGCAGGAGATTCTTCAGGATTACCCGGACCTCGAGGCAGCGGATATTCGCGCGTGTCTCGCCTACGCTGCGCGCTACTTCGATCATCCGGTGCAGGTAAACGCCTAAGATGCGTTTCCTGGTTGATGCGCAACTGCCTCCCGCGCTGGCTCGCTTTCTCGAAGCGCGAGGCCACGAAGCCAAAGCGGCCCGGGAGGTTGGCCTCCGGCAAGCGGAAGACCCTGCCGTTTGGACCTTCGCCCAGGCAGGCGCTTGGATCGTGGTCACCAAGGACGAAGACTTTGCCGAACGCGCCCTGCACTCGCAAACCGGACCGCAAGTGCTCTGGCTCAGAATCGGGAACAGCACCAACCGCGTGCTCCTGGCGTGGCTGGAACCGCTTCTGCCCGGAGCGGTGAAGGACCTGCAGTCGGGTCACCGCCTCGTCGAACTGCGCCGCAGCTAGCCGGTGCGTTCGCCCAGGCCTTCAGCACCGAACAAGATCCGGCGGAAGGCTGTGTCGTGCTCAGTCCTGCGTGGGTGGGCGGCCGCCGGCGTAGTCGAAAGCAGTGAAGTTCCTGCGCACGGAGGGGGATCGGGTGGTGCTGGCGGTCGAGTCGGGCAGCTACCGGTTGGCCGCCAAGCCTTGAGCGCCCATTCCGCTGGTTTCTAACCTGGACATCTCATACCTGCGAGGCCGGCGCGCGGGCATCCTGCCCGCTTAGACCGTTCGGACCGTGGAAGTGGGCAAGATGCCCGCGCGCCGGCCGGTTGGCATTTCGTGTGAAATATCCAGCGGACCTGACTGCACGCCGGATTGAAGGATGGAGGCAAATCGGCGGCGGCGCGTTCCGCCCGGGAATTGATGTTGCCGCGGGTTTCGTGGCTGAAGTAGAGTGCAATGATTATGAGCACAAACTTCGACTTTCCCTTCCCGACTTTCCCTTCCCGACTTTCCCTTCCGCGGTCTCGCGGCATTGAAGCCAAAGCATTGAAGCGTTATTCAGTACTGGCAGCGCTTGCGGTTGCCATGGTCATGGGGCCGTGGAGGGCGCAAGGCCTGACGTTGGGGGAGGCGTTGAATGCTCCCAATCTCACCTGGACTACGAGCGGGGAGGCTGGTGGTTGGGTACCCCAGACTGCCACGAGCCATGACGGCGTTGCCGCCGCGAGGGGCAGAGCGAGTCTTACGCAGTCAGCCACGCTGCAAACCACGGTGACAGGTCCGGGCACCCTTACCTTTTGGTGGAGCAACGGCTCTTTTTACAGCGAGCTTTCCTTCAGCATCGGCAGCACTGTGATGTCGTCTATTATCCTTTACTCCTCCTGGCAGCCGCAGACGTTTTACCTGGGCTCAGGGAGCCAGACCTTGAGTTGGGTGGACAAGGTGGTTTATCCTCCTGGCGGCCTCTTCGACTACGTCTATTTGGATGAGGTAACCTGGGTGCCGGGGACAACGGCTCCGCTGATTGTCTCGCAGCCCACCGGCCAGTCGCAGGTGCCGGGCATGGACGCCACCTTCACGGTCAGCGCAGGCGGCACTCCCCCGCTAAGCTATCAATGGGCGTTTAATGGAACGAATATCCCCGGCGCGACTACTTCCACCTGCACGGTGACGAATGTGCAAGCGGCCAGTGCGGGCCACTACAGCGTTCTGGTGACCAATGATTACGGCTCGATCGTCAGCTCGAATGCCCCATTGGAGTTGGGTCAGATCACGGCCTGGGGGTTGAGCGGCTACGGGGCCACGCTCGTGCCCACGGGAGCAACCAACGTCCAGGCCATAGCAGCCGGTTATTATAGCGGACTTTTCCTCGATACAGATGACGCGCTGGCTGGCTGGGGCCTGCAAGGGATCGCGCCAACTGGTCTGAGCAACCTTGTTTCTATGTCGGTATATCAAGGCGCCCTGGCGATTGAGGCAGGCGGGACAGTCTTGGGGTGGTGGGGAACGAATTATGGCGCGGGGAATGTGCCGGCCGGTCTGAGCAATGTTGTGGCGGCCGCTGCCGGCCGAATGTCTCACAGCATGGCGCTAAAGGCGGATGGCACGGTGGCGGCCTGGGGAGGCTTTTCCGGCGAGACGAACGTGCCCTCGGGACTGAGCAACGTGGTGGCGATTGCCGGAGGTTCCGGCTTCGATCTTGCGCTCCTGGCTGACGGAACGGTCAGCGCCTGGGGGAACCGTAGCCCGGGCTTGCCCAACGGGTTGAGCAATGTGGTAGCCATCGCCGCGGGTGTGGCGCATGGGGTTGCTTTGCTGGCCAACGGAACGGTGACCGCCTGGGGAGATAATGGTTACGGCCAGGCAACCGCGCCGGCGGGACTGAGCAACGTGTGCGCGATCGCCGCCGGAGATGTTTACAGTATGGCACTGCTGACGAATGGAACGGTGGTTACGTGGGGCTATCAATCCTCTGGCGCCCTCAGCGTGCCTGGGAGACTGACTAATGTCGTGGCGATTGCGGCGGGGGCTGCCCACTGTGTGGCGCTGGTCGGCAGTGGCCCGCCAACGCTTCGGGCTTCTATCAGCCAGCCGACGCTAACCGGCTCCGGCTTTAGCGTGGTGATCCCGTCCGAACGCGGCCGGGTTTATGCTCTCCAATATAGCGCCGACCCGGGGGATGCGTCCTGGACCTCGCTGCCTCTGGTGGCAGGCACGGGCAGGAATCTGGTGCTTACGGATTCCACCGCCTCGAACACACCGCGGTTCTACCGGGTCCGGCGTTGGTAGAGCGCCACGGGCTCGATCTGCCGAGGGAGTTGGCAGCGCATGAAAGGTCGTGCGGCTTGCGGGCTTGGAACCTGCGGCACCATCCGCTCCCGCAGAGTATTCAGGCGTTAGTTGGCCCATACGCGGCTCTTTCGCCGCTTGCCTTGAATCGCCCATGCGCCTACTCTTACCGTGTTGTGAAGCAACCGTTCATCAACGTTGAGGAGAAGATAGACAGGTTCGTCGGACGACGGACCAAGACCCCGGACGCCTTGTCCGTTAAGACGAGCAACAAGGCCGATGCGATTGCCTGGCGCAAGTCTTTTGGCGGCGTACATGTTCCCAAGGGAGTCCACCGCTTTCGCACCCATGAGGAGGCAGACGAGTGGTTATGGCGGATGATCGCCCGCCCACGCCGGAGCTAGAGCCGCGAGAGCCGACGGTTGAGGACTTGCGTGACTTGTGCCGTGAGTTGAACCAGCGGCAAGCGCGCTACGTCGTTGTGGGCGGATTCGCGGTTCGGGCAGCGGGTTACTTCCGGCGGACCATGGACGTGGATCTCATGGTCGCAGCAGACCAGGACAACGAGTCGCGTGTGTTTGCCGCCCTCGCCACCTTGCCCGACAACGCCGTCCGCGAATTGCGGCCGGGCGAACTGCAGCAGTACAACGTCATTCGCGTGGGCGACGAGATAATCGTGGACCTGATGTGCTCCGCCGGGGGCATAGACTATGGGGAAGCTTCCAAGGACGTGGTGGTGCGCGAGGTTGACGGGGTGCCCATTCCCTTCGCCTCGCCCCGTTTGCTCTGGCGGATGAAGGCTGTCACTCATCGCGAGAAGGATGCCGGCGATTTGGTCTTCCTGCGCCGCTGGTTTGCCGAACGAGGGGAGGAGCCGCCAAGGCTGCCGTGATCTTTTTAGCGTTGCCACTGGTGGGCGTGGTGCTGGGCTTGTCTGCCGGCACCGCCCACTCGGCTCTGGCGGAGCGCCGCACTGCGGCCCGCCCGCCCAACATACTGTTGGTCCTCGCCGACCAGTGGCGGGCGGAGGCATTTGGCTACGCGGGCAACCCGGATGTCAAGACGCCGAACCTGGACCGGCTGCAGCGCGCGGGGCTCCACTTTGTCAACGCCGTGTCCGGCATGCCGGTTTGCTGCCCGACCCGCGCGTCACTCCTGACGGGGCAGCGGCCACTGACGCACGGCGTTTTCCTGAACGACGTGCCGCTTAACCCGGAAGCGGTGACCATCGCCAAGGTGCTGGGCGCGGCGGGCTACGACACGGCTTACATCGGCAAGTGGCATGTGGATGCGCATGGCCGGTCGAACTTCATCCCGCGCGAACGGCGGCAGGGGTTTGACTATTGGAAGGTGCTCGAATGCACGCACGACTACAACCACTCGGCCTATTACGCCGACGGGCCGGAGAAGCTCTATTGGGAGGGCTATGACGCCATTGCGCAGACCCGCGACGCGCAGCAATACCTGCGGGACCATGCGCAGACGCCGAAGCCCTTCTTTCTCGTGCTGGCCTGGGGGCCGCCGCATGACCCGTATTTCACCGCGCCGGAGAAATACCGGGCGTTGTATGACCCCGCGAAGCTGACGCTGCGGGAGAATGTGCCCGAGGCCGAGCGCGCCCGGGCCCGCAAGCTCCTCGCCGGCTACTATGCGCATTGCACGGCCCTGGACGATTGCTTCGGCGAACTGCGGCGCACCTTGCGCCAGACCGGGCTGGAACAGAACACGCTGCTGGTCTTCACCTCGGATCACGGCGACATGCTGGGGTCGCAAGGCGCCTATAAGAAGCAAGTGCCCTGGGACGAGGCGATCCGCGTCCCGCTGCTGGTGCGCTGGCCGCATGGTTTGGGCGCCAAACCCCGCCGGCTCGATGCGCCGATCAACTCGGAGGACCTCATGCCCACCTTGCTGGGCCTGTGCGGCGCGCCGATTCCGAAGTCGGTCGAGGGCCTGGACTACAGCCGCTACCTGCGGGGGGAGAAGAATCCGGGGGATGGGGCGACGGTTATCCTGTGCGCCTCCCCGTTCGGGGAATGGGTGCGGCGGATCGGGGGCAGGGAGTATCGCGGCGTGCGGACGGCCCGCTACACTTACGTGCGCGACCTCAAAGGTCCGTGGCTGCTCTACGACAACCAGACCGACCCCTGCCAGACCAACAACCTGGTGAACCTGCCGAAGTACGCGAAGCGGCAAGCCAAGCTGGAGGCCACGCTCGCCCGCAAGCTCAAGGAGCGGCACGACGAATTCCTGCCGGGCGAGGCCTACATCCAGCAGTGGGGCTACAAGGTTGACGCCAACGGCACGGTGCCTTACGAGCGTTGAACGGGGCCGGCCCCAACGGCGCGGGAAGCGTTGGCGCTTCTGGTTAGCGCACACAGTGAGGGTACAGGGGGTGTTCGCTATGGATTTTCCTCGCCCCGCGCGGACCGGTTGGTTCATGATGATGCGGTGTGCATGAGGAATCTATTATGAACAAGAACACACGGCTCAACCGGAAGCTCGGCGCAATGCTGGCCGCGCTGGCGCTCGCAACCACTCCCCGAACCGCGCCCGCGGGCGCGGCGGAGGCCGCGCTCCGGCCACCGTCCGTGCCGCTGGTCGCGTGCGATCCCTATTTCAGCATCTGGTCTCCGGCGAACAACCTGACCGATGCGGATAGCGTCCACTGGACGGGCAAGCCCCATCGCCTCACCAGTTTGGTAAGGATTGACGGCAAAGCCTTCCGCCTTATGGGTAGGGAACCGGCCAACGTGCCCCCGCTGCCCCAGACCGGTCTCGAGGTGCTGCCGACGCGGACAATCTATACCTTCGAGGGCGAAGGTGCGCGGGTGACGCTGACGTTCATGACGGCCGCGCTGCCGGATGATCTGATGATCTATTCGCGGCCGGTGACCTATGTCACTTACGATCTTCGCGCCACGAGCGATCAGCCCCGCGATATTCAGCTCTACTTTGATGCTTCCGCTGAACTGACGGTGGACGACCCGCGCAGCCAGCAAGTGGAATGGTCTCAGCCGGATATCGGCAAGCTGGCCACCGTGAGAATGGGCTCGGTAGATCAATCCGTCCTGGAGAGGAAGGGCGACGACCTGCGAATTGACTGGGGCTATCTCTATGCGGCTGCGCCGAGTTCCGAGTCCACCGCACGGTGGGTCGCGGGGCGCGAGGTGCTGCAGCGGGAATTCGCACGAAATGCGCTTATCACCAGTCTTGGCATGTCCTCGCCTCCCGCCAATGCCGACGTGCCTGCGGCGGCGCTGGTGTTCCATGTGGGGAGGGTTGTCACCAGACCGGTCTCCCGCTGGCTGATGCTGGCGTACGACGACGAGTATTCGATCCAGTATTTCAAGAAGAACCTGCGGCCGTATTGGCGGCGGAACGGAGATGACGGGGCGGCGCTGCTGAAGAAAGCGGCGGCGGATTACAGATCGCTGAAGAAGCGGTGCGAGCAATTCGACGCCGAACTGATGGCCGTGCTCACGAAAGCCGGTGGAGAGAAGTATGCGCGCCTTTGCGCGCTGGCCTACCGGCAGTGCTGCGCGGGGAACAAGGTGGTGGCCGACGACAACGGCCAGCCGCTGATGTTCCCCAAGGAGAACTTCAGCAACGGCTGCATCGGCACGGTGGATATAATCTATCCGATGGCGCCGCAGTTCCTGCTGTTCAGCCCGTCGCTGACCAAGGCGATGCTGGTGCCGATCCTCGATTACGCCGCCTCGCCGCGCTGGCGTTGGCCGTTTGCGCCGCACGACCTGGGCACGTACCCGATGGCCAACGGCCAGGTCTACGGTGGCGGTGAGCGCACGGAAGAAAACCAGATGCCCGTCGAGGAGACCGGCAACATGCTGATCCTGCTGGCCGCGCTGGCGCAGGTCGAGGGCAACGCCGACTTCTGCGCGAAATACTGGCCCGTGCTTGAAAAGTGGGCGGAGTATCTGAAGACAAAGGGCTTCGATCCGGAAAACCAGCTCTGCACGGATGACTTCGCCGGGCATCTGGCGCACAACGTGAACCTTTCGGCCAAGGCGATCTGCGGCCTGGGGGCCTATGGGCAACTCTGCGAGGCGCGGGGCAAACGGGCGGAGGCGGCGGAATACAGGAGGCTGGCAAACGAGTTCGCTGCCAGGTGGGTCAAAGCGGCCGACGATGGCAGTCATTTCCGCCTCGCCTTTGACAAGCCGGGCACTTGGAGCCAGAAGTACAACCTCGTCTGGGATCGTATCCTGGGCCTGAACCTCTTTCCGGCGGCGGCGCTGCGCAAAGAGACGGCCTCTTACGGGGCCAGGCTGAATGCCTTCGGTCTTCCCCTCGACAGCCGCAAAGACTACACCAAGCTGGATTGGACGGTCTGGACGGCGACGCTCACCCAGGACCGGGCCGACTTCGACGCGCTGCTCGCCCCGGTCTATCGCTTTCTGAATGAAACCCCTGACCGCGTCCCTATGACCGATTGGTATGATACCAGGACGGGCAGGAAGGTCGTTTTCCAAGCACGGCCGGTAGTGGGCGCCGTGTTCCTGCAAATGCTCTATGACCGGGGGGCGTGGAAGCAATGGACGCGCCGGGATAAGACAAGGGCGGCAAACTGGGCGCCTTTCCGAGCTCTGATCCCCAAGCCGATAAAGACCCTGATCGTGGCGCCCACCTCGGAGGAGGAGCCGATCACATGGCGCTACACGACACGCGCACCCGCCAGCGATTGGGCCAAGTCTGAATTCGACGCGTCGGCATGGAAAGAGGGGCCAGGCGGCTTCGGGACCAAGGGCACGCCGGGCGCGGTGGTGCGGACGGAGTGGAACACGCCCGAGATCTGGCTCCGGCGCGAGTTTGTGATGCCGAAGGGAAGCTGGAGCGATCTCAAGCTGCGCCTGCACCACGACGAGGACGCCGAGGTGTATGTGGACGGCATTCTAGCCTCGCAGGTCTCGGGCTATACAACGGACTATGAGTTCGTGCGCATCAAGAGCAGGGCCAAGGACCAGCTCAAACCGGGCAAGCATGTCCTGGCCGTGCACTGCAAGCAGACCGGGGGCGGACAGTACATTGACGTGGGGCTGGTAGATTTGCGGGAGTCGGACTGAGGTCTAACAGCGAAGACGGGAAGGCGCGAAGAAGAGGTTGAAGCAAATCGCCCGCCTGAAAGTCGGGGATAGTACAGCCCAGGGGTGTGGTTGATTCGTGCCTTTCAGCGGTGTGCCGCCGGGACGCCGCTGTCACGGCGCCGTGCGCCGAAAGCAACTTTTACCCGAGAGGGGCTTTCGCCGCCGACTCAAAGGCTTGACCGTAGCAATGGCTTTGTAAAAACTGTGCGCGCAATGGCACCAGCAACGCCCGAAACGGCTCGGTTCACCGCATCGGCCCAATCTGCCCAGCCTCGCCCGGCCGGCTACTTCCGGTGGGTGATTTGCGCACTGCTTTTTCTTGCTACAACGATCAACTACATTGATCGCCAGGTGATCGGGCTGTTGAAGCCCGTTCTGGAGCAGGAGTTCAACTGGACAGAAACCGACTATGCCAACATCGTTACCAGCTTCCAGTTCGCGTATGCGATTGGGCTTTTGCTGGTGGGCGGCGTTCTCGATCGGATTGGGGTCAGACTGGGGTACAGCCTGGCGATTGTGTTATGGAGCATCGCCGCCGTGTCGCACGGATTCATGCGGACGGTGACCGGTTTCTGCGCGGCGCGCTTTGGCTTGGGGCTGGCGGAGTCGGCCAACTTCCCGGCCGCCATCAAGGCCGTGGGCGAGTGGTTTCCCAAGCGACAACGGGCCCTCGCGACCGGTCTCTTCAACTCGGGCACCAATACCGGCGCGCTCCTTACCCCCTTGCTGGTGCCCTGGATCTACGCCCAGTGGGGCTGGTCGGCCGCTTTCTATGCGACGGGTGCCATTGGTATGCTGGTGGTGGTCCTCTGGTGGCCCTTGTACCGGTCTCCCGAGCACCACCGCTTCGTATCGCCGGCCGAGTTGGGCTTCATCCGCTCCGACCCGCCCGATCCGTCGCAGAAGTATCCCTGGTCGAAGATGTTCTTTCATCGGCAGACCTGGGCCTTTGCCTTGGGCAAGTTTCTCACCGATCCCTGGTGGTGGTTCTATTTGTTTTGGGTGCCGACGTTTCTGAATACGCAGTTCGGCATCACCGTTGATGCGAAACAGATCGGCCCGCCGATGGTCACTATTTACCTCATGGCGGACTTCGGCAGCATTGCCGGCGGCTGGCTGTCCGGGCATCTGATCAAACGGGGCTGGACCGTTAATGCGGGACGCAAGCTGACCATGTTGGTCTGCGCGCTGGCGGTCGTGCCGATTGTGTTTGCTTCGAGAGTGGCCGACATGTGGACTGCCGTTCTGCTGATCGGCCTGGCCGCCGCCGCTCATCAGGGTTTCTCGGCCAACATCTTCACCCTGGTTTCGGATACCGTTCCCCGCAAAGCGGTCAGTTCGGTCACGGGCATTGGCGGCATGGCGGGGGCGGTGGGCGGGATGTTCATCGCCAAGATCGTCGGCTGGGTGCTGGATGCCACAGGCAAGAACTACCTGATCCCCTTCCTGATGGCCGGGTTTGCGTACCTGATCGCGCTGGCCGTCATTCACTGGCTTCTGCCCAGGCTCCAGCAGATGGAGATCGAGTAGGGCGGAGTTTATGCGTGAGAAAGCCGGCATGCGTGGCTGCGGTGGTCCGGTGCCGCCCGTGCTCTGTGAGGGACGGACGATGACAAAGCGCCTCAGCGGGTTGCTCATTCTTCCCCTGCTTGTGCTGGCTTTGGCGGGCGACGCGAGCAGTGCGCCGGTAGCGAAATCGCCCAACGTCCTGTTCATCGCCATTGACGACTTGAACGACTGGGTTGGGTGCCTGGGGGGCCATCCGCAGGCGCAGACCCCGAACATGGACCGGTTGGCGGCGAGAGGCACGGTATTCCTCAATGCCCATTGCCAATCCCCCCTCTGCAACCCTTCGCGTTCCAGCCTGCTGACGGGGCTGCGGCCCACTACCACCGGCATTTACGGGCTGGCGCCCGGGATTCGCGCGGTGGAGCGCACCCGCGATTGCGTCACGCTGCCCCGGTATTTCGCGCGGCACGGCTACTTCACCGCCGTCTGTGGCAAGATATTCCACGATGGGTCTATCCCGGAACCGCTGCGCACCAACGAGTTCAACGTCTGGGGGCCGGCGCCGGGCATGTCTTTTCCGCCTGCGAAGTTAGTTCACACCCCCGACGACATGCGACTCATGGACTGGGGTGTCTTCCCCGCGGACGACCGCACTCAGGCGGATTGGAAGATTGCCACTGCCGCCATCGCCCAGATCAAGAGCTTGCCGCCGGACAAGCCCAGCTTCCTCGGCGTTGGTTTCCGCCTGCCGCATGTGCCATGTTACGCTTCACAAGAGTGGTTCGACCGGTTCCCGCCGGAAGACCAGATTATCCTGCCGCCGGTGAAAGAGGGCGACCGCGAGGACGTGCCGGAGTTTGCCTGGTACCTTCATTGGAAGCTGCCCGAGCCACGGCTCTCGTGGCTGAAGAAGGCGCGCCAATGGCGTCCGCTCGTGCGGGCCTACCTGGCGAGCACGACTTTCATGGACAGCCAGATCGGCCGTGTTCTGGACGCTCTCGAAGCCGCGGGGCGCAGAGATAACACCCTCGTTGTGCTTTGGTCGGACAACGCATGGCACCTGGGTGAGAAGGCTATTACGGGCAAGAACACGCTGTGGGAGCGCTCCACCCGAGTGCCGCTGATCTTCGCCGGACCGGGGGCGGGGCAGGGGGGCCGCTGCTCGCAACCGGCGGAACTGCTCGACATCTATCCCACGCTTGTCGAGCTCTGCGGTCTGCCGCCCAAAGACGGCCTCGAAGGACACAGCCTCGCGCCGCAGTTGCGTGACCCGAAGACACCGCGTCCCTGGCCCGCCGTTACGAGCCACAACCAGGGGAACGATGCCGTGCGCTCAGAGCATTGGCGCTACATCCGGTACGCCGATGGGTCCGAGGAACTCTACGACCACCGCAGCGATCCCAACGAGTGGACCAACCTGGCGGCGGTTGCCAGGTATTCTGCCACCAAACAGGACCTGGCGCGTTGGCTGCCCAGGTTGCCTGCCGCGCCCGCGCCGGGAAGCGCGCACCGGGTGCTGACCAGGGAAAATGGCGTCTGGCTCTGGGAAGGCGCGCCCGTCAGAGTATCTGAGAAGGTGGAGTAGTTGGCCGGGCTTCTCACTCCTTTCATGACACGGTCTAAATCGTTCCAAGCTATGAATCAACTTACAGACAAAACCATGGTTGTGGTCCTCGGCTGCCTGCTCGCGCAGGCGAGCGCCTCGGGCCAGCCGGCGAATCAGGACGGCGGATTGCGGTGGCACGACGCGCGGGAGCTGGCGGTGGAAGGCAAGGGGTGGAGCGACACGAAACAATTCTACGACCGGCTGCCAGGCCGCGCCGAGGGGGTCGTGCGCGGAGCGGTCTGGGGCTTGGGCCAGGATTCCGCGGGCCTGGCGGTACGCTTTGTCACCGACGCCACGGCAATTTCGGCGCGGTGGGCGCTGCGCCGCGAGCGCCTGGCCATGCCTCACATGCCAGCCAGCGGGGTGAGCGGCGTTGACCTCTACGTTAAGGACAAAGGTCGTTGGCGCTGGCTGGGCGCGGGGCGCGCGGAGAAGCACCCCACTGAGGAAAAGGTCCTGGCCAGGGAGTTGACGCCGGCGCGGCGCGAGTACCTGCTCTACCTGCCCCTCTACAATGGCGTTGCCGATGTGCAGATCGGCATCCCGGCCAACGCGAAGCTGGAGGCGGCGGCGAGGCGCGCGCCGGCGCAAAAGCCGATCGTGTTCTACGGCACCTCCATCGTGCAGGGCGGTTGCGCCTCGCGCCCCGGCATGGCTTACCCGGCGATCCTGGGCCGACGCCTGGAGCGGGAGCACATCAACCTCGGATTCTCGGGCAGCGCCTGGGGCGAGCCGGAAGTGGCGCGCCTGCTTGCCGAGTTGAACCCCGCGGCCTACGTGCTGGACCCGCTGCCGAATATGAAGGAGGAATGGGTGGCGCCCCGGCTGCAGGAGTTCATCGCGATCCTGCGCGCGGCGCGTCCGAAGACTCCCATCGTGCTGGTGGAGCACGCTGTTTATCCCGACGGTGATCGCTTCGGGCCGCAGGGTGAGCGTTGCGCCAGGTCCAACGCGCTGCTCCGCGAGCTGCACCGCCGGCTTGTCCGCGCGGGTGACAAGCGGCTGCTTTACGTTTCAGGGGAGGGATTAACGGGGGCGGACCGCGAGGGCACTGTGGACGGGACGCACGCCACAGACTTGGGCTTCATGCGAATGGCCGATGCGATGGAGCCAGCGCTTCGGCGTGCCCTCAAGTTCCGCCATTGAGTCATTCACCGCACGCGCAGCCTCAGTCGAGCGCGCGTCTCCTTTCTCTCTACTCCGGCTTCCTCTCTCCGGAATAGAAAGCACCCAACTGCGGCGAGGCCGGTTCCGGCTGGCGCTGCTTCCCTGCCCGGCGCGCGCGACGGCGTCGGCGCGAGCGACGGCGTTTCACCGTCCGGTACTGGAGGTATGCCAGGTAGATGACGAGACCAACGGCAAACATTACCGTCCCCCACATCAGGGCGGCCTCGACCTTGTCAAAAAACCCCAACATCACGTCGGTTCAATACACGCCTGCGCCATCCCTCGGTCTGCCCCAAGTCATGCCGCGGGTCATAAACAGCAAAAATCAAACCATGAACTACCACAACTATCCGGGTTTGACAATCCAGCTAGGGCCGACCACACTAAGCCCCACTTTTAGAAGCATGAAATACTATTCTTCTTTGGCGGCAGCAACGTCGTTTCTACTGCTTGCTCCGATGCCGATGCTGGCCGAACAAGCCGCTCCCTCGCTGATCTACGAAACCCCCCAGGAGTTTTTTGCCGACGGCGACTTTGACCGGGACGGACGGAAGGACCTGGTGATCGTTGACCGGGAAACCGGCAAGTTTCGACTGGGCTACCAATTGACCCCCGGGACGTTTTCCTGGGTGGATTGCCGCCCAAGCGGCATCAAGGGCATCGCCGGCTTCAGCATCGGTCCACTGATCAAGAAAGACCGCGAAGCGCTGGCCTTTACCTCGCCCGACGCCAACGAAATCACGCTGGTGGACGTGTCCAGCCCCACGGCGTCGAGCAAGCCCGTGACCTTGCCGTTCACGGCCGCCCTGGGACCCAATACGGTCGTGGCGGTGGACATTGGCGGCGAGGGCAACAACGAGCTGGCCGATCTGGCCGTCGGGTCCATCTACAATTCGCCCGAGCCGAACCTGGGCGTGCTGCTGCGCAATGATGGCGCCGAGTTTCCCAAACTGGCCGAAGTGCCGCTGCAAGGACCGGCGGTGCGGGGCAACCGGCTGGCGCTCAAAACGGGGCAGCCACAACTGATCTGCGGGCTGGTGCAGGGTGACAAAGGCGACACCCTGATGGCGGTGGATCTGAGCGGCGGCAAACCGGTCATGGTGGCCATGGCTGCGGACCTGCCCGCCGGTTCGGATTATGCCGTGGGGCGTTTTCGCGGTTCCCCCTTGTGCGAGTTCATCGTGTATAAGCCTGGCGAGAAAAGCGTGACGGTGCGTCCGGTGGAAGAACCGGCGGCCGGCACGTTTCAGTTCGGCGTCGGCCAGAGTTTCGACCTTGGCCAGCCGGTGCGGCGGGTCGTGGCCCTCAACCAAGGAGGCGCGAAGAAACTATTCGTCATATTTGGCGAGGGCGAGAAGGCCACCCTGTTTGATTTTGACGGAACCAAAGCGCCGACGCTGGTCCAAAGTTTGGCGGCCACAAACGATCTGTTCACCGGCGCAGCAGGTATGCCGGGCGGCTTCATTGCCTTTTCCAAGCCCGCCGGCAGCAAGTCTTCCACGCGCTACCAAACCTTCAAGGTGAGCGGCAGTGCCTGCACGCCCGGCCCGTTCGGCAGCCTGGCTTCCCTGGCGGACAATGATAACATCATCATCCCGGACATCCACGCGCGGATCGTTGCCAAGCCCACGATCTCGACCGCAGCCGAAATGAAGCCTTACACCAACACGATTCCGGGGACGCAGGTGAGCTTTGCAATGGTGCCGGTCCCTGGCGGCGAGTTCCTGATGGGCAGCCCGGACAGCGAGGCGGGGCGCAAGCCGGACGAAGGCCCGCAGCACAAAGTGAAGGTTGCCCCCTTCTGGATGGGCCGGTGCGAAGTAACCTGGAACGAATACGAGCTGTTCATGTACCCGGACGAGGAAAAGCGAACGCGCGCCACAATTCCGACGGACGCCGCGGCAGACAAGTTGGCGGACGCCGTGACGCACCCCTCCCGGCCGTACGTCGAGATGAGCTTCGGCATGGGCAAGGACGGCTTCCCGGCTATCGCCATGACACAGCACGCGGCCAACAAGTACTGCCAGTGGCTCAGCGCCAAGACCGGCCAGTTCTACCGCCTGCCGACCGAGGCGGAATGGGAGTACGCCGCGCGCGCGGGCACGACGACCGCCTATTTCTTCGGGGACGACAAGGCCAAGCTGAGCGAGTACGGGTGGTTCGAGCAGAACAGCGACTTCAAGTATCAGAAGGTCGGCAAGAAGAAACCCAATCCGTGGGGCCTCTACGACATGTGCGGCAACGTGGTCGAATGGGTGCTCGACCAGTACTCACCGGACTTCTACAAGCAACGCGGCGCGGACAGCGTCAGCGTCGAGCCGTGGAACAAGGCGACCAAGCCCTACCCGCACTCGGTGCGGGGCGGCTCCTGGGATGACGAGGCCACCATGTGCCGCAGCGCGGCTCGGCGCGGCTCGGACCGCTCCTGGAAAATGCAGGACCCGCAGTTGCCCAAGAGCATCTGGTATTTCTCGGACGCGCAGTTTGTCGGCTTCCGCGTTGTGCGCCCTCTCAAAGTGCCGTCCATCGAGCAAATGCAGATGTACTGGACAAGCGGCGTCGAACGAGACTAGACCCCCAGTGCTGGCACGTCTGCAACAGGAACACCGGCTTTCGACTGTAACCTAGAACAAACACATCAAACTGAAAGGTCCAATGCAAGATCACACTACCAATCCTTCAAACGCGGTTTCGCGTCGCCAGTTCCTTAAGAGCTCGACGGTCATGGCCGCCTCGGCGGCGGCAGCGGTGAGTTTTCCCGCTGTGCTCCGAGCCCAGAACCAGCAACCGATCAATGCCGTGATCATCGGTTTAGGCGGACGCGGCAGCGGTGCCGGCCGGGATTTCACGGAAGCGGCCAAAGCCGCCGGTGTGGAAGGCAAGATTCTCGGGGTGGCTGATATCTTCCCCGAGGCCGCCCGGAAGGGCATGGAGAACTTCGGCCTGCCGGAGAACAAGTGTTTCAGCGGCTTTGACGCTTACCAGAAGGTGCTGGCCCTGCCGGGCGTCAATTACGCCATCCTGGCCACGCCGCCCGGCTTCCGGGCCGCCCATTTCCAGGCGGCCATCGCGGCGGGCAAACATGTGTTCATGGAAAAACCGGTGGCGGTGGACGGTCCCGGCTGCCGGATCATGTATGCGGCCGCCGAGATGGCAAAACAGAAGAATCTGAAGGTCGCCGCCGGAACTCAGCGCCGCCACCAGGCGGGCTACCTCGAGACCGTCAAGCGCATCAAGGATGGCGCGATTGGCGACATCGTCACGCTGCGCGCGTATTGGGTCAATGGCGGCCCAATCTGGCATCGCGGCGAACAGGGCGCCACCGAGCTGGAGAAGCAGATCCGCAATTGGTACCACTACATCTGGCTGTGCGGCGACCATATCTGCGAGCAGCACGTGCACAACATTGATGTCTGCAACTGGATCGTGGGCGACCACCCGGTAAGGTGCTGGGGGATGGGCGCGCGGCAGCAGTTGGAGGGCAAGTCGGGCGAGATTTGGGACAACTTCGCCGTCGAGTATGAATATCCGAATGGCGCGCGGATGTATAGCTACTGTGGCCAGATCAAGCGCGCGTGGTCTTCCGTCAGCGAAGGCGTGCAGGGCACCAGGGGCACCGCGGATCCCGGCGGGCGCATCCAGCCAAAGGACGGCGAAGCCTGGCGCTACCGGAAGCAGGACGCCGATGTCAGCCCCTACGTGCAGGAGCACATTGACCTCATCAACGCCATCGTCAAGAATACCGAGCTCAACGAGGCCAAGCAGGTGACCGACAGCACGCTGACGGCGATCATGGGCCGCGAAGCGGCCTACAGCGGCGCGGGCGGAGATTGGGAGACGGCGCTGAACTCGACCTTCAGCTATGGCCCCGACCTGCTCTACAAAGACGCCGCGAAAATGGCATGGGGCGCCTTCCGGACGTTGCAGCCGCCCATGCCGAACGCCCACGACATCTATAAGACCCCGCCGGTAGTGCCGACCGTTAAGATGTAACCGGCTGCCAGGCATAACTTGGTTTCATGGCCGGCCGGGTTGGCCGGCCTTTCGTTTTGTCCTGTCACGAATGAAGTCCCCAGTCCCCACCCCTCCGGCACGCGGGCCTTCGGACTTTCTTCGTCGCTCGGGTTGCGTGTTTTGGACCTGCTGCCTTCTCGCCGCCGTGACGCTCCTGGCCGGCTGCCGCTCGGCGCCGCCGGGGAAGTCTCTCCAGCGCTACGGGTTTTCCCACCCGGCGATGGGCACCCTCGTCAGCATCACCCTCTACGCGGCCGACAACGGCTCGGCGCGGGACGCGGCTGGCGCCGCTTTCAAGCGTATTGACGCCCTGGAAGACATTCTCAGCGACTACCAGGCCGACAGCGAGCTGAACCGCCTCCGAGACCAGCCTTGGGGCGCCCCAGTGCCGGTCAGCGCGGAACTCTTCGACGTGCTCCAGCGCGCCCGGAAGATCGCCCAGCTCTCGGACGGCGCCTTCGACCCCACCATCGGCCCCTACGTGCGGCTATGGCGTTTCTCCCACAAACGGGGAGTGCTTCCGAACCCGGAGGAGATTGCGACCGCGCGAGCCGCGGTCGGCTGGCAAAAGCTCGCGCTGGACCCGCGCGCGCGGACAGTGACCCTGCTCGCGCCGGGAATGCGGCTCGACCTGGGCAGCATCGGCAAAGGCTACGCCGCCGACCAGGCGCTGCAGCTCCTCAAGGAAAGAGGCATTGACCGCGCCCTGGTGGCGGCGAGCGGGGACATCGCCATCGGCAACCCGCCGCCGGGCCAGCGCGGCTGGAGAATTGCCATTGCCGCCTTTGAGGGCGCAACCAACGGCATCCCGCCGCCGCTCCTGCTGCGCAACGCGGGCGTCTCCACCTCCGGCGACAGCGAGCAGTTCATCGTGATTGACGGCGTCCGCTACTCGCACATTGTGGACCCGGCAACCGGCTTTGGCCTGACGCGCCGGATTCAAACGACTGTGATCGGCCCGGATGCCACAACAACCGATAGCCTGGACACCGCGGTGAGCTTGCTCGGCGTCAAACGCGGCCTGGCATTGGTTGACTCCTGGCCGCACACCGCGGCGCTGATTCTGACGAAGGAAGACGGCCAGACCCGAAGTTACACCTCCCGGCGGCTCCGGAAGATGCTTCCTTCGCGGGAGAGCGAGCACTCTTGCAGACCCTGACGCCCAAACCAGACGCCCCCCGCCTGGTTTAGCCCCCGTATCCAGCCTCCCGAAGTTCCCTGGCAGCCCCCCTCCGACTGGTCTTTAAACTGAACAGCCGCCTCTGATTCCACGGGTCAGGAAGTGTCAGCCACACATTTGACGTCTGGAAAGCGTGGCCTATTTTCTACTTGTATGAACATCCTTGCGGCACGGAAGCCGGTCGTAATGTCTCTGGCGCTGCTGCTTGCGCTCGGAGCCGTGGAGATGAGCGCTCCGCTTCCTGCCGGAGGCTCCTCCAAACCGCGCATCAGCGTCCCGGCTCCCGAATTGACAGGCGCACCCTGGCTAAACCTGCCTCCGGGCACGCGGCTCACGCTGGCTTCTCGCAAAGGCAAAGTGACGATCATTCACTTCTGGACTTACGGGTGTATCAACTGCCACCGTAATCTTCCCATCTACGACCGCTGGCAGAAACGCTATGCGGCTAAAGGTGCGCTTGTAATCGGCATCCACACTCCCGAAACGGCCGCCGAGAGCAAGCTGCCTAACGTCGTCAAGAAGGTTAAGGATCTGGGCATCACGTATCCCGTGCTGGTGGATTCGAATCGGCAAAACTGGAACCGCTGGCAGCAGCGCGTCTGGCCGGCCATCTACCTCGTGGACAAGCAGGGCCAGGTCAGGCATGGCTGGGAAGGCGAACTCGAGTACAAAGGCGCGGGCGGCGAAACAAGGATGAGCCGGCTTATCGAGGCGCTGCTTGACGAGTAATACCATTTCTCACCGTGAATCGGAACAATGGGTCAGGGCGTAGCGTTTGCTTGAGCGTGAAGCCAGTGATGAACGAGGGATAAGACTTTGGAGGGCGTTTCCCAGAACGGGCGCAGCGCCGTGGTC